>Ga0256839_1001682_pt1 | contig 26282 bp, 23 predicted proteins | sample 354166metaG_FD_185968 | JGI IMG/M metagenome (GOLD analysis project Ga0256839, IMG submission 185968) | Hydrothermal vent microbial communities from Mid Atlantic Ridge, Atlantic Ocean - 354-166 | ecosystem: Environmental > Aquatic > Marine > Hydrothermal vents | place: Atlantic Ocean: Mid... | reverse complement strand
TGCCCTGCCCTGCCCTGCCACGCCCTGCTGGCCCTGGCCGGCCCTGCTGGCCCTGGCCGGCCCTGCTGGCCCTGGCCGGCCCTGCTGGCCTTGGCCGGCCCTGCTGGCCCTGGCCCTGCTGGCCCTGCCCTGCCCTGCCCTGCCCTGCCCTGCCCTGCCCTGCCCTGCCCTGCCCTGCCCATGCAAGGTAATCCCACGCGCGCGCGCATGCGCGTATGCGCGCGTTGCAAGTTTCGTGCCATGTGTCTTGTCAAGGCTTTCCGGTGATTATGGTTAACGGCCTGGCGGCGGGTCCTTCTGGCCGCTGGGCCGGTGGGCGGGGGGACGCCGAGCCATCGCTCTGCACGGGATTCCCCGCTTTTCTGACGAAAAGGCGCGGAATCACGCCATCTCTGCAATCGGCTGGCGAATCACGCCAACGAGGACACACCGAAAAGGGGAATATGGTTCTCCGAAAGGTTGTATTCTGTGGAAAACCCCCAGGCAGGTGTTTCCGCATGGCGGAAAGGCCAACTGGATGTTTTGGCCGGTTTCACCGGCCCCATGGCCTCCCGGAAAGACCGGCCAAAACAGGAGATAGGAAGATTTTCCTTGCAGCAACCTGCGTTTGTAGTGTCATCTTACCATGATTCTGGCGCAGCAATCTCCATCATGGCCGGGATAGCTGCGACGTCAGAAACATGTAACACTGTTTACGTGTTTAGCTTTATACATGTATGACGCAGCAATGTCTGTCTTGTCTCCTGGTTGGCAACGCCTTTGCTGCGCCTGGTTTGCTGCAGCTAACGCCCTGTCTTTCTTTGTTTTTCTTTCCGGCGCAGCAATGTTGCAATCTCTCCCTAACGAATGGGTTCTGAGTCGTTTTCACACGCGCGCGCGCGTAGGCGCAGGCGCGCGTGTGAAACACCACCCCAAACAAGTCATTTATTCCTCCTACCCCCCTTTCCCCCCATCGCCTTTGCTGCGTTCGCTTTTTGTATCAATTCGCCGGCCACCAGCCGGCCGCCCGCCGGCCATCCAGCCAGCCCGTCGAAACCGCTTGACAGCCCTTCCTGGCCCTGGTATCGAGCTGGCAGGTTCGGTTGATTTCCCGCCAGGCGCCGATAGGTGGGGCCGAACCTGGGACCAGACCGTTTTCGACGGTCGTGGAACTCCGAGTGTCTTGCCACACCGGGCCTGGGGTCTTTCCCAGGCCCGGTCATTGATGAGACGGGTTCCATGCGTGGTGTGGGTCTGGTCTCGCGGGCGTGGCAAGACACCACGGAGAAGGACGCGATGGCATTCAGCAAACCCGTTTCCCGTCTCCTGAAGAAAACAGCCAGAACCGTCAGGAGCGAGCTGGACATCGTTCATCAACCGGCCACGCCCGTTCCGGCCGTCCGCATCGCATACCAGTTCGTGCGCCGGCCCACGGCGAAGGAGGCTGCCCGGAAGCTGGTGTCGCTGTCCGGGTTCATGAAGCGCTTCGCCGCCCCGCTGCGTTCGGCCCGGACCACGATAGCGCAATACGAGCGCATGTCGCCGAGCCGGAAAGCCCAGGCGAAGGGTGCAGCCGGAGCCTTCATCCCGGCCCTGTTCGCCCGTCCGACACGGGTGGCGGCCGACATCGAGGCCATCACCATGCTGGCCTTCGACTTCGACGACATCGAGCCGGACCTGGCCGCCCGCCTGCTCGATCCGGAGGCCGCGGAGCCGGCCGACCCGCTGACCGGCATTACCTTCATCGCGCATACCACGCGCAGCCACGGGCCGGACGACCCGCACGTGCGGCTGATCATCCCCATCCATCCGGACACGTGGCCCACGCCGGAGAAGAAGGCCGCCATCGCCCATTGGGTCGCCAGGACCCTCGGCGTCGACGACGTCGTCGACCGCACCTGCTATCGTCCGGCCCAGCTGGCCTTTTTCCCGACCGTGTCCAGCGACCAGGAATACCGGGCCCGCCTTCACGTGCCGGAGCCCCGGACCGAAGATGGCGCCGCGGCGAGGGCCGCCATCCCGACCATCGACACCCTGCTCGACGCCAAGGCCATCGAGGCGGCCATCCTCGAAGACCACGACAGCCTCGACGACATCATCGTCGCCGATGGCGTGCCGGCGTTCGTGGCGGCGACGGAGCAGCGGGATCCGCGGGAGCGGCCGGGTCCGGCCGGCGCGTTCAACCGTTGGGTCGGCGACGTCGTAACGGCCATCGAGCGTTTCCTGGACGACGTCTACGAGCCGGCCGACGCCGACGCCGACCGCTGGCGACACCGTTCGTCGAAAGGGCCGGCCGGGGCCGTCATCCTGTCGGACGGGCAGCGCCTGTATTCCCATCATGGCACGGATCCGGCCTCAGGACGTGCCAGAGACGCGTTTGACCTTGTCCGCATACACCTGTTCGGGAAACTCGATAACGCTTCTCCTGCGGCTCCGGAGGGCCAGGAAACGGCATATACGGATTTGCCCTCCTACCAGGCGATGGTCGAATGGCTGTATGACCCTTCGAACGAGAAGACGGAGAGGTTCCGCCGGTTCGAGGCGTCGGAGGCCCTGAAAGGGCTTGACGACGATCCGGAGACGGCGTATGAGGGGGATGCGCATTCTCCCTGTGTGCGCAGGAAAACCATCCTTGCAGGTGGTTGCCGGGACGCCGGCGGAGAGGCACCCCGCCCACGGGAACGCAAACCTGGACCGCCACCATCACCACCACCAGGAAGCCTCTCCGCCGGATTCCATCCCGGCCATGACGTTCTTCCCTCGTTGACTACCGAGAGCCGGCCGGATGACCCCGTTGTCTCCGGTCTGGCTCGTCTGTTCTCGTCCAGACGGCGCGCCGGCCAGCCCGTGAACCCCACGACCGGCTCGACGGACGTGCCGCCGGCCCGGCAGGCCGCGATGGCGCATTACGGGCTGGCGGAGGCGCCATTTGCGTCCAGGAAGGCTTTCCTGGAGTGGTATCGCCAGCGAATGCAGGATCTGCTCGCCGGTCTGGGGCGCGACAGGAAGGGTAACATCAGGCCGTCATCGCCGGAGAACCTGGCGTTGTTGTCGCGGCACCCCCTGTTCGACCTGTTCTTCACCACCGGTGAGGAGCAGGCTCCGCGGCTTGCCGTGCCGGCCGAATGGCTGGGTCTCGATCTCCCGCTGGAGGCCGGCGATCAGGTGGCGGATTCCGCCGTTGCGGCCCTCGGGCTGGCCCTAGCCGTCCCGCCGGCCTGCAAGTCGGCGAAGCCGCTGCTGGCGTGCGGGGTTCGCGCCACGAAGCAGACCGTTCACGACCTGGTCGATGTCGGCGCGCGCCGGGCGATGGCCACGCCGGACGCCGTCGTGCGGTGGTGGCTGGATGGCATCGAGTGGGATGGCACGTCGCGCCTGCGGCGCCTGTTTCCGGAGCTGTTGGGGACACCGGATGATGAATACCATCGGGAAGCCGGTGAGGTGTTCTTCCTGGGGCTCGTGTCGCGGGTGATGGAGCCTGGAGCGAAGTTCGATTACATGCTGGTCGTCCAGGGCCGGCAGGGTATCGGCAAGTCGACGTTCGCCCGTCTCCTGCCACCGTCGGAGAAGCTGTTCGCGACCATCGAATCCACCCACCCGCAGGCGCTCTCCCCGAAGACGGTGATGGAGGAGACGGCCTCCGCCATCGTGGTCGAGCTGCCCGAGATGGCCAGCCTGTCGCATGCATCCGTCGAGGCCATCAAGTCGTTCATCACCCGCCAGGAGGACAACGCCCGGCCGGCCTATGCCCGCAAGGCGGTGGTGATGCCACGCCGGTTCGTGACGGTGGGCACGACGAACGAGGTGCAGCTGTTCTCTGACGACACCGGCAACCGTCGGTTCCTGCTGGTGCGCATGCGCGCACAGCTGGACGTTGACCGGTTGGTGGAGTGGCGCCCCCAGTTGTGGGCCGAGGCTCTGGCGCTGTGGCGTGAAGGCCGGGTGCCGGTGCTGTCGCGTGATGCCGCCAGGGCCCAGGAGGAGATGAACGAGGCCCACCGCAAGGAGAACCCGATGGAGGTCGTCGGGCAGTATGTGTCCCGCTGGGTGTTCGAGCCTGGTCCGTTGTTCGAATGGCCGGATGTCAGCAATCTCGTGTTGTGGGCCGAAAAGCACGAATTGCTGCCGGACGGGGTATCATCGGACGACATTCTCGATGCGGACGGTTGGCTGGCGCTGGTGCGGGGCAGCACCGTCGACGCCCGTCTGGCGTCCTGGGATCCGTGGAAGGCGCTGGCCTCGACGGCTCGTGGCCGGGCCATCTACGTGAGCCGCTGGTTGTCCACCCTGCCGGTGTTCGAGTTGCGTCGTGTCCGTGTCGGGGGCGGGGCCACGACGACGTATTACCGGGCGATCCTGCTCGACCACGTGAAGGAGCCTTACGCGGAGTTCGCCCGGCGCACCGGGATCGTGGCGCGCGACTGGGTGCCGGAAGAGGTGGCGATGGCGTGGCAGACGCAGGATTTCGAGTGGTTCGGATGCGGCGAACGCCTGGAAGGAGAGCAGGGGGCACCGTCGGATGGCCGCCAACAGCACACGGCGTCGGTGGACACCTGAGGAGGACGACCTGCTGTGCCGGGTGTTCGGCATGCAGGGGTGGCTGACGCTGGTGTGCCGTGAGACGGGGCGGACCAGGGCTGCCGTGGTAACGCGGGCTTCCAGGCTCGGGCTGTTTGGGGATGTTGACACCGCCCGTCGACTGCGGCAAGAATTGAAAGACTTTTCCGGTGGCGGGCCGGGGCGTGAGGAAGAAAGCGAGACCGCCGAACCCGACGAGGCCGAAGCCGATGGGCTCATACATCGCCTGGTCCGGGAGACGTTGGCGGCATCGGTGGGCGGAGGACGAAGGACGGTGGTGTCCCCGGAAACAGGCATCAACCGCAAGGCCGGGCAGGCGCTCCGTCGTCTGGCTGGATGCGACCCTGTCAAACCGGCGATGCGGTTGTCCAAACACCCCCAGCAGGCCCCGCAGGACGGGCGCTGCCGTTGGGTGGAAGGGGATCCCCGGACGAACCGGTGGGCCTATTGCGGGCATCCGGTGGAACCGGGGACGAGTTGGTGTGCGTATCACCTGTTGCGGGTGTATGTGCACCAGGGTTCGACCGGCGTGTCCGGGACGGAGACAGAAGCAACGACGGAAGGAGATTGAGATGAGCATCGAGGAAAGGCTGGCTGAGCTGGTTGAGGTAATCGGCAAGAGCGTCGAGGAAACACGCAAGCTGCGTGAATCCATAGACGCCGTGGCGGGCGTGTATCGGATGGCCGCCGAGGCGTCCAGGGAAGCCGCGGCGGCGATGGCTTCCGTAGGCGGGGCAGCGGCAGAACCGGCAGAACCGGCAGAACCAGCAGAACCGGCAGAACCGGCGGAGGAGCCCACGCCGAAGAAGCAGACGGCGAAGAAGACGACGAAGAAGACTGCCGCGAAGAAGACGACGAAGAAGGCCGCCGCGAAGAAGGCGGCAGCGGAGGAAGTCCAGGCCGAGGCCCCGAAAGCCAACGAGGTGGATGATGCCGCTCCGGCCGACCCGGAAGACATGGCCGCCGACCTGACGATGGACGAGATCCAGGAGATGTTCGGTGACTGGCTGGAAAGCGGCAAGGTGAAGGAGGAGGACATCGAGGCTCGCGTCGATCTCGTGTTCGGCATCATGCAGGAGAAGTTCGGCGTCGATGATCTCATGTCCCTGGAGCCGGCTCAGGCGCTGGAGGTCCTGGAAGAGGCCAAGGAACGGGATCCGGCGAAGAAGTCTTCCGGCAAGGCATCCCTGCTGCGCCGCAAGAAGGGCTGATGGTATGGCTTCCCACGCAAGGCTGTCCCCATCGGCGGCGGCACGTTGGGTGGCGTGTCCGGGTTCCGTCCGGTTGTGCGAGCAGTTTCCGGACCATTCCGGCCGGGCGGCTGCGGAAGGGACGGCGTTCCACCATTTCGTGGCCATGTGCCTGGAGCAGGACATCGAGCCGGACGAGGTCATCGGGCGCAAGACGAAGGTCGTCTGGCATACGTCCGATGGCCAGCCGGTAACCGAGACCTTCGTCTGCACGGACGAGATGGCGCAGCACATGGTGGCCGGCCTGGAGCGCATCCGGCAGTATGCGGAGCGGCCGGGCGCCAGGCTGTTCGTCGAGCAGCGCGTGGATCTGTCGTGGGTTCTCGGCGAGAAGGCTTTCGGCACCGCGGACGTCATCGTCGTCAACCGCCAGTCGCGCCATCTGCTGGTGGCCGACTGGAAATACGGCGCCGGCGTGCCGGTGAGCCCGAAAGAGAACATGCAGGCGGTGCTGTATGCACTGGGCGCATGGAAGAGCTTCGTGCCGAAGGCGCTGCAGTTGGTGCCATCGCGCATGACCGTCGAGATTCTCATAGAACAGCCGCGCATACCGGCCGGGGGCGGGTCGTGGACGCTGGGCGGCGATAAGTTGCTGGCCTGGCGCGACCGGTTCGCCGCCGCGGCGGAGGCCACCAGACAGGAGGACCCGCCGTTGGTTCCCGGGTCGCCGCAGTGCGATTTCTGTGCGGCGGCCAGGAACGCGGCGTGCCCGGCGGTGCAGGATCGCGTCCTGTCGCTGCTCGACGTCGACATGGACGCCGGGGAGCTCGACACGCCTGGCGCGCTGGCGAAGCGCATGTCAGAGTTTCCGCCGGTCCTTGAGCCGGCCCAGCGAGTGGAGGTCCTCAAGGCGGCGAAGCTCATTCGAGGCTGGCTCGATGCGCTCGAGCGCCAGACCGTCGAGGACCTGCTGGCCGGGCATGATATTCCGGGTGTGCGTCTGGTGCCGGGTCGCCGCCCGCCTCGCCGCTGGACGGATGAGGAGAGAGTCATGGAGATCGCTGAGAAGGCACTCGGCGAAGAGGCGTTCGAGCGCCGACTGAAAACCCTGTCGCGGCTGGAGAAGCAGATGGGGAAGAAGGCGTTCGATAAGGTTTTCGGGGGGTTCGTGAGCCAGGGAGAGCCGAAGCCAGTGCTGGCTTTTGACACCCCGGAAGAAGGGGGCAAACCGGATTACCGGGATGCCCTGGGAGGCCTAAAGGCCCTTGGCGATGTGTAATCGACAAGCAGGCAGATGGCAAACCGTGAAACCCGTGAAACCCGTGAAGGAGGCATATCATGGCTGGAAACAAACCCGGTGAAGTCGTTCTCAAGAACGTCGTGCTCAGCTACGCACATGTCGTGGATCCCGACAGGGGCCCGGAAGGAACGGATGACCCGAAATGGCGAACCCGGCTGATGATCGATCCGGAGGCCCCGCAGACGGCGGACATGATGGACGCCATTGAGCAGGCCATTGTCGACGTCGCCAAGGAGAAATGGGGCAAGCAGTGGGAGAAGAAACTGCCGCCGGAGGACCGTCTGTGTTTCCGCCAGATGGACGAGGACGACGAATACTTCCCCGGCTGGTGGTTCGTCCAGGCGTCCACCCGCACGCCGCCTCTGCTTGTTCTGCCGACCAAGGGTCCGGATGGCCGTTGGCAGACGCTCGACCCGCAGAACCGGCCGGCTGACAAGGACAAGGCGCTGGAGTTGTTCTATTCGGGCGCGCGTGTGAACGCGGTGGTTCAGTTCTGGGCCCAGGACAACAAGTTCGGACGGCGCATCAATGCGTTCCTCAACGCCGTGCAGTTCAGGGCGCACGGAGAACGTCTGGGCGGCGTGGCGACGCCGGACGTCGATTCCGTCTTCTCGGATGACGACGTAGAGGCGGTCGAGTTCGACGAGACGGACTATGAGGATCCTGAAGACGGCGGTGATGAGGAGGAAGCAGCCGGCGCTTCCGCCGGCCGGAGCCGGTTGTTCGGGCGTCGGTGATGCTTGAGATCCACCTTGATTTCGAGACCTACTGTGATCTCGATCTGCGCAAGGTCGGGGTGGGGCGTTATGTGTCCCACCCCTCCTTCCGTGTGTTGCTGGCGGCCTGGGCCCTGCCGGAGGGTCCGGTGCGTCAATGGACGCCGGCCGAGGGTGAGCCCTTGCCCGGCGATCTGGAGGACCTACTGTCGTCGCCGGAGGTCATCATCTGGGCGCACAACGCCGCGTTCGAGCGAGCCGTGTTGTGGGCGGCGCCGCAGACCCGCCATATCCGGCTGCCGCTGGAGCGGTTCCGGGACACGATGGTGTTGGCGAACACTTGTGCGCTGCCGCCGGATCTGGCGCGCCTTTCCAAGGTGTTGGGCCTAGACAAGGATGGATCCGGGAAACAGGCCGGTGCGCACCTCATCCGCAAGTTCTGTGTGCCGACCCGGCGTCTCGGGGAGAAGTTCGTGAACACGCCGGAGAACGAACCGGAGGCGTGGGAAGAGTTCAAGACCTATAACCGCATGGACGTCGAGGCCGAGCGGGCTGTCCATCGGAAGTTGTTGCGGTATGCGCCAGAGGAATGGGTCTGGGACATGTGGATCCTGGACCAGCGCATCAATGAGCGCGGCCTTCCCGTGAACGTCCCGATGGTGTGTCGTGCGGTGCGGATGGCGGAAGCGGAGAAGGCCCGCCTGCTGGCCGAGCTGGCCGAGCTGGTCGGTATCGACAACGCCAATTCACAGGCCCAGCTGCTGCCGGCCTTGCGGCGATTGGGTTATCCGTTCGATGATCTGCAGAAGGCGCACGTGGCCCGGGTGTTGGCGCAGCTGGAGGAGGGCGCGCTGGATGTCCCGCAGCCGGAGAAGCTGAAGAAGGCGTTGCTGTTGCGGCAGGAAGCCTCCGTGGCCAGTGTGGCCAAGTTCGCGGCACTGGAGCGGGCCACGGAGTGCCGAGACGGAGAGCGGTTCGGTCGGTTGCGTGGGGCATTCCAGTTCCTCGGTGCGGCGCGCACCGGGCGTTGGGCGGGTCGGGTGTTCCAGCCGCAGAACTTGCCGCGTCCGCACTGGTCCCTGGAGAAGCGTCTGGAGCCGTTGGCGAGGGCCATCGAGTTCTGGCCAGCGCCGGCGGTAAGACGGCGGTTCGGCCCCTTGATGGAGTGTCTGCGTTCGGCGGTGCGTCCGGCCGTGCAGGCTCCGCCCGGATACCGGCTGGTCGATGCGGACCTGTCGGCCATCGAGAACCGCCTCATCGGCTGGATCTGCGGCGACGAGAAGATCCTCGACGTTTTCCGCCAGGGGCGGGATCCCTACGTGGATTTCGCGACCTACATGTTCCGGCAGCCCTACGCGGAGCTGTGGGCGGAATACAAGGCTGGAGACAAGAGCAAGCGCACCCTCGCCAAACCAGCCGTGCTGGGGGCTGGGTATCGCCTAGGCAAGGGCGAGCTGCGTATCGACCCCGAGACGGGCCAGCAGGAGGCCACGGGACTGCTCGGCTATGCCATGTCCCTGGGCGTCGACATGACGCCGGAGGAGGCCGAGCATGCCGTGACGGTGTTCCGGAAGACCTATGCGGACGTAACGGCGTTCTGGACGGAGTTCGAGGACAAGGTGAAGTGGGTCATCCGGACCGGGCATCGAACGCGGTCCTACTGGTTCGACATAGAGCGGGATCGCAACTTCCTGCGCATCCGGCTGCCGTCCGGCCGGTGGCTGCACTACTACGCGCCGTCCATCCGCCCGCGGGAGACACCGTGGGGTGAGGTGCGCCCCACGATCAGCTACATAGGCATGAATATGGGCCAGTGGGTGCGCCAGTTCACCCACGGAGGCAAGCTGCTGGAGAACGTAACGCAGGCGGTGGCTGCGGATGTGCTCATGACGTGCTTGCGGCGCGCCGAAGAACGCGGGTTCAATGTCATCATGCACGTGCACGACCAGATCGTCGCGCTGGAGCCCGCGTCGTTGGCCCGGGAGCGCCTGGAGGAGCTCATTGCCCTGATGTCAGAGCCCATAGACTGGGCTCCCGGCTTGCCGTTGGGGGCGGCAGGGGCGGTAACGAGGGTGTTCGTGAAGGATTGACGGGGATGACACTTGAAGCGAGCATCGAGGGGAAAGTCGTCAAGGCGGCCCAGGATGCCGGATGGTTCGTCCGGAAGTTGTCGTGGATCGGTCGTGTCGGCGCGCCGGATCGCCTGTTCATACGCGATGGGCGCGTGGTGTTCATCGAGTTCAAACGCCCCGGCAGGGGGCGGCTGTCGCCCCGCCAGAAGGCGGAGCTGGAGCGTATGGCCGCTGCCGGGGCGGAAGTGCACGTAATTGATGACGCCGATCACGCGTTTCGGGTGCTGGGGATACGGTGATGCCGGGCTGGAAGGATCTCAGACCGTATCAGCGTCGCATGGTCCGCTGGGCCGTGGAGAAGCCGTATGTCTATCTGGCCGCGGAGCCGGGGCTCGGGAAGACGGCGGTGGTGTTGAAGGCCATGCAGATGTGGCGCGATCGGCTGGGCGTCCGGAAGGTGTTGGTGGTGGCGCCCTTGACCGTGGCTCGGGATACGTGGCCGACGGAGCGCCGTAAGTGGGAGTTCGCCAGGGGTTTGCGCATGTCGCTGGTTCTCGGGTCCCGGCAGGAGCGTGAGAGGGCCCTGGCGGTCGACGCCGACGTCTATGTCATCAACCGCGAGAACATTCCCTGGTTGTATAGGTATTTCGGGAAGGACGAATGGCCCTTTGACGCGCTCGTGTATGACGAGGCGTCGCGGTTGAAGTCGGGGCGTCTTCGCACGCCGAAGACGACGCGCAAGGACGGCTCTATGGGCGGCCGACGCCTGTCGGCCTTTGCCATGTTGTGCCGTCGGAGGGGGCATTTCAAGCGAGTGGTGCTGATGTCGGGAACGCCGGCACCGCAAGGACTGCAGGACTGGTGGGCGCCCCTGTTTCTCATGGACGGTGGTCAGCGGCTTGGGAAGAATCGGGAGGTCTTTCTGCGGCGGTTCTTCGTGCCGATCCCGCGCGCGCACAAGTGGGTGCCGGTGGCCGGCGCGCATGAGGAGATCATGGGTCGGATACGGGATGTGGTGTTCTTCATGAAGGAGGAGGACTATCTGGACCTCCCGCCGTTGGTGGTTACGGATCGCCGGGTCGAATTGCCGCCCAGGGCCCGAAAGATATACAAGAGGCTGGCCCGTGATGCCATCCTGGCCGAGAAGAACATCGAGGCGGCCAACAGCGCCGTGCTGGCCAACAAGCTACTGCAGTTCTCGTCGGGGCACGTGTATGACAGCGACGGCGATCCGGTGCGGTTCCATTCCGAGAAACTGCGCGCGCTTGAGGAGTTGTTGGAGGATCTCGGCGGCGAGCCGTTGCTCCTGTTTTGGATGTTCCAGTCGGACCGCGACGCCATTCTCGAAATGTTTCCGTTCGCCCGGTGCTACGGGGACAGTGAAACGGACTACGAGGACTGGAATGCCGGTCGCATCCGGCTTCTGCTCGCCCATCCAGCGTCGGTAGCATACGGCTTGAACATGCAGTTTGGCGGACACCACATGTGCTGGTATGGTCCCACGAACAACCTGGAGCACTACCTGCAGGGCATCAAGAGACTGCATCGGTCGGGGCAGAAGTCGAAAACCGTGTTCGTTCATCGCATTGTGGCGAAAGGCACGTTTGACGAGGTGGCACTAGAGCTGCTCGACCGGAAGAAGAGCGGCAATGACGCCATGTTGGAAGCCATACGGGTCTATGCCGATGAAATCGGGTGTTGACGGTCAGGACATTCCCGACGAGGGAGAGCTGGCGGGAGACATCCTGCCTCCCCTCGACGGATACGACGAAGACGAGGCCGCGGCTGTCCGCGAGGCCAGGAAGTATCGCCCGCTCGGTCGGCTCGATCCGATGGCGGTCATCGGTGGCGTATCGGTGCACTGGCTGTCAACCGTGTTCCGCCAGCCGCCGCATATCGTCAGGGCCCGCCTGGCCAAGGCCCCTATCGTGCGTATCTCGGGACGCAGCGGCCCGTTGTATGACGTCGGTGTGGCGGCCAGTTACCTGGTGGAGCCGAAACAGCAGGTGGCCGACTGGCTTTCGTCTGCACCGCCGGCCAAGATCAACGAGGTCCTCCCGGTGCGCTATCAGCCGCAGTTCTGGACGGCCTTGAAACATCGGCTGGCCGCAATGGAAGCCGCCAACGAGCTGTGGCGCCGTGAGCACATAGAGGCGGTCATGATGGACATGCTGTCGGCGTTGCGCGAGGCGCTGATGGCGTTTCCGCAGGACATGGAACGCCGGCTCGGGCTTTCGCCACAGCAATATGAGGAGGTCAAGCAGGCCGTGCGGGAGGTCATGCGGGTGGCGGAGAAGGCGGTCAGGCGGGTCGTCAGCGAAGCGGCGTGGGAGTCCTACGCGGCGGAGCTCGATCGCGTCATCGAGGCCGCGGATGCCATGCGCAAGCGCGGGGCCGGGCTCGTCATCACCGAGGACGAGCAGGCCATGACGGAGTTGGTCGAGATGGCAGAGAAGGAGGCGCACCGCAAGGATGCCGCCCGCAAGGGATTGGACAGATTGACGAAGGGCAAGCGCGATGAACGAAAGGGTTGACGACGCCAGGCTCGTTCAGCGGGTCGAGGTCCGCAAGCTGCGCGAAGTCATCGATGCCATCCCGGATGTGCTGCGCCCGCCGGAGGACCTGACGGTGTCGGAAGCGGCGGAGCGCTATCGCCAGGTGTATAACCCGGGCGCGTATGTGGGTCCGTGGCGCAACTCGACGACCCCGTATCTCGTGGATTTCATGGACGTGCTCGAAAGCGACGAGTATCGGGCCGCAGTATTCGTCGGGCCGGCCCAGTGCGGCAAGTCGGACATGTTTTTCAACTGGCTGACCTACAAGGTGGCCTGCGATCCGACCGACATGATCTTCTACGACGCGGCCAAGCACCGGGCCGAGGAGTGGTCCAAGGTGAAACTGGAGCGTGTCCTGGAGCACACGCCGGTGTTGGCCGACAGTATCGTTGACCGCGTGGTGTTCCGCGTGGAGTTCCGGCAGCGCATGAATCTCATCGTGTCGTGGCCGAGCAAGGCCAACTTCGCGGGTCGGTCCGTGGGGTCCCTGTGGCTGGCCGACTACGACCGCATGGACGTCGACATCGGCGGCGAAGGCGCCCCGTTCGCCCTTGCCCGCAAGCGCGCCACGACGTTCGGCCGGCGCGCGATGGTAGTGGCCGAAAGCTCGCCGTCGTTTCCCATCGACCACGCCAACTGGACGCCGGAGACGCCGCATGAGGCCCCGCCGGCCTTTGGTGGCATCCTCCCCATATACAACCAGGGCGATCGTCGGCGCTGGTATTGGAGATGCGTGTGCTGCGGACATGCGTTCGAGCCGTCCTGGAAGACCGTCCGCTGGGACGACATCCCGGACATCACGGAGGCGTCGCATACGGCACGCATCGAATGCCCGCAGTGCCAGGCGCGCTATCACGATTCGGCGAGCGAGAACACCCCAGCGCGGGTGGAGATGAACCGCCACCACGCCCGCTGGATCGGGGACGGGCAGGTGTGGCGCAAGAACGGGGAGGTGGAGGGAAAACTGCGGCGCACGGACATTGCGTCGTTCTGGTTGAAAGGGCCTGCCGCCACGTTCGTTACCCTGCAGGGGTTGGTGTTCGACTATCTGTCGGCGCTGCGCACGTTCGAACAGACCGGTGAGGATCAGGAGCTCCGCGCGGTAACCAACGTGTCGCTGGCGGAGCCGTATATCCCCGTTACGCAGCAGCACGCACGCACGCCGGAGGTGCTGCGCAACCGCGCCCGCCCATTGCCGGAGAAGGAAGTGCCGGAGGGCGTGCGTTTTCTGGTCGCGGCGATCGACGTGCAGAAGCGTTGGTTCGTGGTCCAGGTCATCGGTATCGGTGCCGGGCTGCATGGCGATCCGGATTGGTGGGTCATCGACCGGTTCAACATCTACAAATCCCGCCGGCTGGACGAGGACGGCGAACGCAAGCGCATCGATCCGGCCAGTCATCCCGAAGATTGGCGCCAGTTGGTGGAAGAGGTGCTGCTCCGGACGTATCCGCTGGCCGATGGCAGTGGTCGGGTGATGCGCATTCATTCCGTGGTGAGCGACAGCGCCGGTCTGCGCGGCGCCACGGAGGCGGCCTACAAGTTCGTCTATTGGCTGCGGCACGGCGGCGACGATGGTTTCGTGGACGAAACAGGCCAACCCTTGTATGTCTGGGAGCCGGGGCTGGATGCGCGGTTTCATCTGGTGCGGGGCCGGCCGAGCGGGCCTCGCGTGAAGCTGACATTCCCGGACAGCGGTCGGCGCGATCGTTACGCGGTTATTCGGGGAGAGGTTCCGGTCTGGGAGCTCAACACCCAGGTGCTCAAGGATTCCGTCGACGCCATGCTCATGCGGGACGAGCCTGGCGGTATGGTGCATTTCCCGGAGTGGCTGCCGGGGTGGTTCTACGAAGAGTTGTGTGCGGAGATCAAGGACCCCAAGAAGGGGTGGATCAACCCGCACCGCCGCCGGAACGAGGCGTGGGACCTTATGGTCTACGCCAAGGCGGCGACACTCATGCCGGACATTTCCATCGAGAAGATAGACTGGACGGATCCCCCACCGTTCGCCCGGGAGTGGGATGAAAATGACAATGTTTTCGATCCGTCCTTGCCAGATTCTGCAACACCCCCTAAAGAGGACGAAGATCAATCCTTGGAAGACCTTGGGGGATTGCTGGCGTGATCTTTGCCGAAATCGATACCGCTACGCTGAAAACCCAGTTGGCCGAAGCCCGTGAGGCCTACCGCCAGCTCGTCATGGGTCGCGCCGTGGCCGAGGTTCAGGATCAGAACGGCGAGCAGGTGCGTTACAGCCGCGCCAACATCAACGAGCTTTCCCGGTTTATCCGCATGCTGGAGATGGCGCTCGCCGAGCGTGGCGAGGCCGATTACGGGTCTGGTGGGCCGGCCAATGTGTGGATGGGGGTGCGGTGATGGGCGTGGCAACGGTCGATGTCCGCAAGTCGAAGCTGGAGCGTCTCGTCGGCCCCAACCGTGCGACCCGCATGATGGGTGCCTATGAGGCGGCCAGTCGATTGGAGAGGGACCTTGCCGGGTGGCAACCCCAGCTGATGTCGCCGAACGTCGAGGTCGAGACGGACAAGCCTGTTCTCGATGCCAGAGCGCGAGACCTTCTGCGCAATGAGGGGACGTTCCGGTCTCTGGTGTCGCTGCATCAGAATCAGGTGGTTGGGGCCAGGTTCCGGTTCGTGTCGTCGCCGCGTCTTGATGTCCTCGGACTGCAGGATGATGAGGTATGGGCCGAGGAGTTTCGGCAGGAGTTGGAGACGAAGTTCAGCCTGTGGGCGGAAAGCCTGGAGGCTTACCCCGACGCGCGGGGCCACATGACGTTGACGGAGATCGTCCGGCAGGCCGTGGCTATCGAGTTGCTGTCGGGCGAGTATCTGATGGCGTTCAACTGGCTATCCGATCGGGAACGCAATGGGTCCCCGTATCGCACGGTCGTGCTGCCGATCGAGCTGGACCGTCTGCAGACCCCGCCGGAGCACGCGATGGACGACCGTGTCCGTCAGGGCGTCAGGGTCAATCGCAACGGCAAGCCCATCGGTTTCTATATCTGGAGACGCCATCCACGGGAGCTCGGGTTCACGCATGCCGCCGGAGGGCGTGAGTGGCGGTATTACCGGACGCACCTGCCGTGGGGCCGCCGCAAGATCCTCTATCTGCGCAACAGTGTCAGGCCGGAGCAGATCCGCGGCATCACTGAGCTTGCTGCCGCCCTGCGAGAGACGAAGCTGCTGAAGGATTTTCGGCTCATTGCCTTGCAGAATGCCATCGTCAGCGCCTCGTTCGCCGCTGTTATCGAGTCCGACATGCCGCCGGAGGTCGCGTTGGCCGCACTGGGGGCGCAACCGGCTGGCGGTGGCGGGGACGCCTACGTATCCGCGGCGCAACAGTATCTCGAAGCGGTCGGGCGTTACGTGCGCGGCAGCCGGCATTTGACCGTGGATGGGGTGCGCATCCCGCATCTCTTTCCGGGGTCGAAGCTCAACATCCAGCCGGCCGGGCGTGTCGGCGGGGCGGATCCCGAGTTTCCGCGTCATCTGCTGCATCATATCGCTGCTGTTGGTGGGGTGAGTTATGAGGAGCTCACCCGGGATTTCGAGAACACCAATTACTCATCCGCCCGCGCTGCCATGCTGTTGACCTATCAGAGCCTGCAGGCCCGCCGGCGGTTCGTGGCTGAGCGGGTGGCGGCGGCCATCCTGCGCGCCTGGTTCGAGGAGGCGGCCCAGCTCCCGCCGGCGGAAGGCGGTCTGGAGACGATGCAGAGCCGGCGCGTTCCCAGTATCTACGACGGCATGAACATGGACGCCTTTATCGCCGGCCGTTGGCTGGGCGCCCCGCAGGGGCACATCGACCCGCTCAAGGAGGCGCAGGCCACGGCGCTCATGGTCGAGGCGGGCCTGCTGACGATGGAGGATGCGCAGGCCCAGATGGGTCGCGACTGGCGTGATGTCATGCAGCAGTTGAAGCGCGAGCAGGATGTCCGTGAGCGCTTGGGTCTCACGGTTTCCTCCGGAGCGCAGACTGCCGTGGAGCCGCAGACCGATGACATGGAGATGATGGACGATGAGCAAGGCGCAGACGAGTAAGACGCCGGTTTCCGGGTTGTGGGCCCTGGCGCCGGGCTATGAGGACGAAGCCCGCATGGCGATCGCCCAGATGCGTAACAACGCCCCGTTGGTCCCCATGAGTGCGGCCGATGTTGCATGGGGAACCACCTTCGCCCCCTGGGAGCAAGCCGGGTCGGAGGTGCGCATTCCCGTGCGGGGCGTGTTGCTTTCCGGTGTAGCCATGACCACGCCGTGGTTCACCGGATATGAATACCTGGAGGCCGCCATCGCTCGGGCGCGCAACGACGAGACGATCGAACGGGTCGTGTTTGTGGTCAATTCACCCGGCGGAGAGGCCGGTCCGGTGGCTTCCGTAGCCGAGGCCGTGGCCGGGCTGGCGGATGAGAAGATTGTCGAGGTCGAGGTGCGGCACCTCATGGCGTCAGCGGCGTATATCATCATGGCTCCGGCGGCCCATATTGCGGTAACCCCGACGGCTGTTGTCGGCAGCATCGGCGTTATCACCGAGATGGCGTCGTATGCCCGTATGCTGGATGAGGCTGGCGTCGACGTGGCTGTCGTGTCCGCTGGCAAATGGAAGGATTCGACGTCATACGCAAGCCCATTGGATGAAGGGGCTGTCGCCAATATGCAACAGATGATAGACGACATGTATGACGTCGTGGTCGGTGTGGTCGCCGATGGTCGCGGCATATCGCGTGATGTCGTGGTCGGTCGGTGGGGAGCAGGTCTGTATGCGGGTGAACGCGCCGTGCGGGTAGGCCTCGCTGATGCCGTTATCGCGGCAACGACCGATCCGGCAGGAGGCGTGGTTCAGGATCAGCAGGAGCAACAGGAGATGGATGACATGACTGACGATACTGAGGCGAAGAAGCGCCGCAAGGACAAGGATTGCGCGGCGAAGGCGCCCGAGGCTGCCGGGTCCGAGGCGATTGCTGCCGATGCGGCGGTGCAGCTCGCGGCCATCGAGAAGGCACGCTCGGAAGCGCGCGAGGAAGTCCTGGCCGCTGTCAAGGCCCTCATGGAGACGGAGGCTGTCGCCAATGCCGGTATTCCTGCCCCGTTCGAGGCCGGTATGAAGGTCCTTCTGGGGGGCGGGTCCGCCGAGCTGGCAACGGAGACGGCGGGTATCGTGGCCAGGGCCGTTGGCGAGCAGCCGGCGGAGGCGAAATCCCCATTGGCTGCAGCCATGACGGTGCATGACACGCCTGTCGATGCGGCGGCAGACGACGAAGCCGGAGAAACGGCCGACGACGATCCGGTGAAAGCCATGCTCGCCAGCTATCGTCGTGCGGCAGGGGTGGCCGGCTGAAGATTGCCGAGAAGGCAGCAAACGCGAATACAGGAGATGAACAATGGCAATCACGCATGACGGTTTTTGGGGGCTTGCCAAGGCCGAGAAGGAGACTGGCGTCTACGAATACGCCATTCTGGTCAACCACAACCCTCCGCCCGTAACGGAGAGCGTGCAGGTCGGTCAGAACACCACGTTGGAACCGGGTTCTGTGGTAACGTATGACCCGGCTACGCAGACTATGGCGTTGGCTGGCGCCACCAGCACTCCGTTCGGCGTTCTCATGTCGCCGGTGAACACGGGCGTGGGTGAGACGACGGCTGCTGTGGTTTGGCGTGTCGGCAACTTCAACCTGTCGCGCCTCATTTTCGATCCGGCCGTAACCACGGACGACGCGAAGAAGGCGATTCTGCAGGCTGCGACACCGCCGGCACAACTGTTTGCTTCGCGCGCCCCGGATGGCAGCAACATCCAGGTGTGATGCGGGTGGTATGCAGGCAATTCCAAGAGGGGATAACACGCAATGAGCATCAATACTGTAACCGCGGAGCAGCTCACCCGCGTCATCTACGACGACAAGACGCTGCGCCCGCCCACCACGTGGTTCCTGAACCAGTTCTTCACCAACGTGCACCGGTCCGACAAGCAGGAGATTTTCCTCAACAAAGTCGCTGGTGCCGCGAAGCTGGCCCCCCTGGTGGTCCCCACGGCCCAGGGCCGTCCGGTTTATGAGCGGGCGGAATCGGTCGAGGTCATCAGCCCGGCCTACCTGAAGCCGAAGGATTCCGTGGATCCGGACCGTGTCATTCAGCGCCAGGCCGGGTTCGGTGAGTTCGGGCCGTATATGGTAACCAACGCCATGTCTCCGCAGGAGCGTCTGAACGCCATCCGCGTCGACATCCTGCGCGAGCACAAGCACAGCATCTACCGCCGTTGGGAATGGATGGCCGTGCGTGCTATCGTGGACGCCCAGGTGGTGCTGGAAGGCCCGGACTATCCGCGCACGGTGGTTGATTTCCGCCGTGATCCGACGTTGAGCCCGACACTGCCGGCGGCGGATATGTGGAATAACACGGCCGTGGACATCGTCGACCAGGTGGAAGCCTGGATGGATGCCATGCAGGCAGCCCCGTTTGGGGGTGCGCCCAGCATGATGATCATGGGTAACGCCGCCTGGGCCGCGTTCCGCAAGAACGTCCGCATCAAGGAGATGATGACGCGCGATGTCATCACCATCCCGCAGGCGGAGGTCGAGCGTGGCGTGCGCTCTCCGCAGGCCAACACTGAGTTCCGTCAGGTCGGTTACATGACCAACGGGCTGCCCATCTACGTGTTCTCGGCCCAATACCAGGACGAGAACGGCCAGTGGCAGTATTACATGGACCAGCGTGATGTCCTGCTGGTCGGCGACGTCATGGGTGCGGCTTGCTACGGCGCCATCAAGGATCTGGGCGAGCTTCGCCCGTTGGAGATGTGGTCGAAGTCGTGGATGGAGCAGGATCCGTCCAGCGAGTTCATCATGACCCAGTCGGCTCCGTTGATGTTCCCGTCGGCGCCGAACCGCAGCTTCCACGTGCGTGTGCTACCGTAATGATCGCTAATGGCAGGCGCCGCGAGGCGCTTGCCGTTCGCACACTGGCGAGGACAACCAAGGAGACAGATTATGAAAATCCGTTTGTTGAAGGCCGCGATGGTGGTCGTCGATGGCGCCTATGTGGTGCGCCCTGCCGGGGCCGAGGTCGAAGTGTCCGAGGAATCCGGCAAGGATTTGGTGGCCCGTGGTGCCGCCGAGGCCGCGAAGGACGTTCCGGCCGGGAAGGCCGACGCCGATGGCAAGAAGGCCGCTGCCCGTTTGTCCGGCAGCAAGAAGGTGAAGGGCTGAGGGGATCGTGCCGTGCACCTGGCGGGATACGTTGTGGGCCGCGAGGCGGGATTTGCACAGGCATCTGTGTATTACCGCGCGTGTGTTCCCGAAAGGGGACCCGGCGGCTACGCCCGTCCAGGTGCCGGTGCGCCTTCACAAACGGTTCGGACGTGTCGGCGACATCCTCGGCACGAGTTTCGAGTATGCTGAGGTGTCCGAAGTCCAGCCGGCGCTCATCGTGATGGCTGAGGACCACACGCCGGCGCGCGGGGACGTGTTCATTCTCGGTCCGGGCGAGGGGTATCGCGTGGAGGTGGTCGATCCGACCGACGACATAACCATTCGTCTGCACGTGGTTCGCATGTCGGAAGATGAGGTAGTCGGGTATCCATGACGACGGTTTTCTCCATAGATCCGGCCCCGTTGCCGAAACTGTCCCCGGATCGTCTGCGGCGTGCCGTGTCGCGGGGGATCAATTACGGCACGAAGCGGGCGCGGGCGGAAACGGCTCGGACCATCGCCGCGCAGGTAGCCTTTCCGCGTGGGTATCTGGCGAACCGTCCCGGCCGGTTGTGGGTGTCCAGGCGGGCGAGCCAGGGAGACTTGACCGGTGCGGTGTCGGCGCGTCGCCGTCCGACCATGCTGTCGCGGTTCATGGTCAGCCGGCCGCGATACAAGGTGCCGGCGCGGGTCATGGTGGCGCCTGGGCGGACGAGGACGATGCCTGGGACGTTTCTCATGAAACTGCGTGGCGGCAACGTCGGTCTCGTGCTGCGGACGCGTCGTGGTCGGATGGTGCGCAACAAGCGCGAGTCGGCTCGTGAGTTGTGGCCGGGGAGCAACTTGTATCTGCTTTACGGCCCTTCCGTCCAGCAGGCCTTCCTGACGGACCGGGAGACAGGTGTTGCCGTCGATAAGGCGCCCCGGATAGCGGAGGACACGGCGAAGGAAATCATCCGGCAACTGCAGCGGGGTTTGGTGTGATGCGGCTGGCGATACAACAGGCGCTGACGACGGAGCTGGAGAAGATCACACCGGCGAACGGCTACGCGCACGACCTGGCGGGGCGTGTGTATCGCGGGCGTGTGTTGTTCGGGGAGGAGACGGAGGTTCCGTTCCTGAGCATCCTCGAAAACCCGGATATCGAGGTGGTCGAGAACATGTCTCCTGCCGGCGGGCGTAGCGTCAAGGCGAATTACCGGCTGTTGATCCAGGGGATGGCGAAAGAGGACCCGGTGCATCCCACCGATCCGGCGGCTCGACTGCTCGAAGACGTTACGCGGCGTCTGTTCGAGATCCGGGATGCGGTCAGCGCCCCCGCCGTCGGGTATCTCGGCGTCAAGGGGGTTATCGAGTTCAACATCGGGCACGGTATTGTCCGTCCGGCGGATGAGGTTGCCCGCCGGGCGCACTTTTGGCAACATCTCGACCTCGTGGTGGTCGGGAGATTCTGAGGAGAAGAGAGATGGAATACAAGAACTACGTCATCGGTCGCGGCAAGCTGTATTTCGCGCGTCGCGACAAGACCACCGGCACGCTGGGCGGTTTCCGGTTCCTCGGAAACGCTCCGGAGTTCTCCATCAACATCACCGCCGACATGGTGGATCACTATCAGTCCACCGGCGGCATCAAGGAGAAGGACCTGACGGTTCCGCTTCAGACGAACCGGACCGGCTCCTTCACGCTGGACGACATCCAGCCGGAGAACGTGGCGTTCGCGCTTTACGGGCAGGCCCAGACGCTGGCCGTGGCGGCGGCTATCGGTCTGACCGAAACCATCAACGGCGTAACGAAAGGGTTCTACTACCCGCTCGGCATGAGCGGTGGCACCGGGTCCGGTGCGTTGAACGTAACCGTTACGGCCATCCAGAACACCACCACCAACGTGGCGCTGGTGGCCGGCACGGATTATGAGGTCGATCAGGCGAGCGGGTTCATCCACATCCTGCCGACGGCAACGAACGTGGCGGATGGGGACAACATCCAGGTTACCTACGACCAGAACGCCTACGACCGCGTGCACATCCCGGCTGGCCGTGAGCCCATCAACGGCGCGCTGCGGTATGTGTCCGACAACCCGGTCGGCAAGAACCAGATCGTGTATGCGCCGAACGTGAACCTGTCCCCGGATGGCGATATGCAGTTCATCGGCGACGACTGGATGCAGATTCCGGTCTCGGCGGAGTTCCTGGTGCCGGCGGACGGCGGTGTTGCGCTGTATATCGATAACAACCCGATTGCCTGATTGCGCTGCGGGCGATCGTGTGATAGTGCGAGGCTGTCTGCCGGTGTTTTCCGGCAGACAGCCATTGGTGTATTCCCGGCGGAGATGAAGAGGCAGGCAGCATGAGCAAGATTGCGATCCCCCGCAAGACCATTGATTACAATGGCCACGCGATCAGCGTAAGGGGTCTGTCCGTGAACGACCTGTCCCTGCTCGCGGCCAAGTATTACGAAGACTTGGCGCGGCTTATCAAGGCCGTTACGACAGATCCGCATCCTGATCGTCGCATCCGCAACGTTTTGGTTACCGCGCCCGGGCTTGCGGTCGAGATGATCGCGTATGCGGCCGACATCGAGGACAAGGAGGAGAAGGAAGCCCTCGACCGGCTTCCTGCCACCATTCAGCTGCAGCTGCTCGGGGCTGTCCTGGAGCAGACCATCGTGTCGAGTGTGGACCTGGAACTAGCCGTCGAGGCCGTGGGCAGTCTGTTGGAGACGATGGCGCAGGCGACAGAGAAGCTGCTGCCGTCTGGTTCCGACGGTGGCTCCTCCGACGGCGAGAAGACGCCTCCTTCCTCGCCGAGAAAGGTATCGTGAACGCCCACGAGCTGCCGGTAGGTTTGTTGTTCGATGAGGCGTGTATAGCTCAGGCGCGTGAAACCCGGCGTGATGCGATGTATTTCAGCGTCTTGTCTACGTGCATCGCGGCGATGTTTTCCAAGGACGGCGCGAAGGCTCTTCGGGAACAACTGGAGGATATGGTCGTATCCGTGAAGCCGCGAGGGGACGATGCCGACAAGGCATGACGTAGAGCTGCGCATCAGGGCCAGGGATGATGCGTCCAGGCATTTGCAACGTATCGATCAGGCGCTGCGGGCCATAGAGGCCGCGCAGCGTTCATTGGTTGACGGGTCCACCAGCACGGATTCGGCGCTGCGGCGGTTGCGCGACAGTCTCGTGTCGCTGTCGCAGGCGGCGGTCGCAACGGACTTGAAGACGCTCGGCGATCGCATCCGGGCGCAGCGGGAAGCCGTCCAGCAGGCGCTGGAGGCCTACGCAGCGTATTCCGAGCGCTTGCGGGTGGTTCGGGTCGAGCTGGCCGCCTTGTCGGAGCGCCAGCAGCGCACTACGGAGTTGGTCTCAGAACTTGCGACGCAGCAGCGCAAGCTCACTAAGGAGCTGAAATCCGCTGAGACCGGGTATCGCAAGGCCGAGCGGGCTGTTGCTCGTTACGACAGGAAGCTGGTCTCGCTGGACGAGCGGCATGCCAAGACCCTGCAGGCGTTCACGGCGGCCCGTGAGCGCGTGGCGCGCCTCGCTGCGGAGATGGCCAAGGCCGACACGCCGACGGCGCGGCTGACGCGGAGCTATGAGGCGGCGTCGCGCCAGCTCCAGCGTCTCCAGGAACGGTTGTTCAAGCTGCAGCAGGATCAGGCCGCGGCGCGTGCGGAACAGCAGAAAGCCGTGGAGGCCGCCCGCCGGTATGCGGCCGCACAGCAGAACGTTTCCAGCGCGCTGGCGGTTACCACGAAGCATCTGAACACGGCTCGCGAGGCGCAGGCTCGGCTGGATGCGATGGTGGCGTCCGCGGCCGAGGAGCAGAAGAAGCTGGTGTCCGCGATGGCCGCGGCCCGTCGCGAGGCGCAGCAACAACAGAAGGCGCTCAACCGCTCGCAGGCCGAGTTCAAGGCAGCCAGTCAGGCGGTTCGAGAATACGCGACCACGCAGCAGAAGGCTGCCAGTGCGGCCCGGGGGTCGCTTCTGGGTGCTCTGGACGCACAGGAGCAGAAGCTGGCGAAGTTGAGGCAGGCGCTGACGGCCACGGAGCAGCGCATGCTGGCCTTCGCGGCACAGGCTTCGAAAACAGCAGGCGAGCACCGCGGGCTGGATGCGGCCATGCTGGCGGCGTCGGATCGCCTCACGCAGCTCCGACAGCGGTATTCGACGCTGGTCAACGAGCTTCGGCGGGCGCGGGCGGCGGTGCAGGCGGCCGGCAACGACACGGACAAGCTGGCAGCCGCGACGGACCGGCTGCGCCGGGTGGCGGCGCGCACGGACGCCGCGCTGCGTGAATTGAGTGCAGCCGAGCGCCGGTTGGGTGCGGACGCCGGACAGGCGGCGAACGAGATCGAGCGGTTGCGTTCCAGGACGGAGCGCCTGGCGGCTGCCGCACGCAAGACGGAAGCGGCGACGTCCCGGTTGGCCCGAGCCTGGCGGGAGCTGACCGGGAACACGTCTCGGTCTATTTCCTACTTTGAGCGTCTGCGCGGTCAGCTCGTCTCCATTGGCGCTGCCACGGTCGGTTTCTATGCCATTCCGCGGGCGATGACGTCGCTCATCGACGCCGAGAAGCAGCTCATCATCGCCAAGCAGAACTTCAAGGCGGTGGCGGATCAGGAAAACCTGACCCTCGAGGAGCAGAACAAGCTCTGGACGCAGCTGAAGGATACCGCCTACGCGACCGGCGCGCCCATTGCCAGCTTGATCACCAACTTCTCGCGGTTGCATCTCGGATTGCGGGGTGGCGGCGTGGCCATCGAGGAGACAGCAGCCTCGATGGACAAGCTGATGCGCGTGTTCGCGGTGTTCGGCCTGTCCGCCTACCAGATCGACCGCTCGCTTCTGGCGCTCACCCAGATGGGCTCAAAGGGCGCCATCGCGATGGAAGAGCTGCGCCAACAGCTCGGTGATCATTTTCCGTCCGCGGTGGCCCTGATGGCCGAGGCTGCCGGTTACGGGCGCGACCAGCTGGAAGAGTTCTACGACGCCGTCAAGAACAAGCAGATTGACGCTTCCATGATCCTCAAGTTCTCGGAGCTTGCGTGGGAGCGTTGGGGTGCGCAGTTCGAGGAAATCGCAGGCAAGGCCTATATCCGTCTTGGGGCGCTGCAGAACGCCTGGCTGGAGTTCCGCAATGTGTTGGCGACGGACGGCGGGATCACGGATGCGCTGGCGCGCCTGTTCGATGCGTTGACCAATCTGATGGAGCATCCGGTGTTCCGGGCGTTGGCCGTCGAGTTTGCGCGTCTCATTTCGTTGGTTATCGATTTCGCCACGTTCCTGACCGAGTATTGGGGCCTCGCTCTGCCGTTCGCTGCGGTGCTCGTGGGCAAGCTTATCAAGAAGATCCTGCTGTTCGCGGCTACCTTGCTCGGCGTTCGTGGCCTCATCTCCGGTTTCTGGGCCATGCTGTTCGGCGGGGGCGGCGGCGGTCCGGCGGGCGGCGGCACCGCAGGGGGTGGTGGTTCGTCCAGGACGTCGTCCATGATCACCCGCATAACTCAGGCGTTGCGCACGCTTGTCGGGTTTATCGCGGGCGCGGCTCTTGGGGCATGGCGGCAGCTCGGGTCGGCTGTTATGGCCGTTGCGACGGGGGCTTTTGGGTTGGTGTCCCGCGCTGTCGGGGCCTTTCTGCCCATGTTATCCGGTATCGCCGGGGCCGTCGTGCGAACGGTGGCGTCTTTCACCAGTCTGTCCGGGGTGGTCGGGGTCGTCGCGCGCGCAATCGCTGGGTTGGCCGCGGCGTTCCTGGCGCTGCCGGGTTGGGTGGTGGCGCTCACAGCCGCGGTAGTGGCTGGCGGTGCGGCGTTGTATTCGTATGCAACCAGCAGCAATGAGGCGGCGGCCGCTTCTCAGGCCAGCGCTGCCGCCATGAACACGGCCGCCGTGGCGGCGTCGCAGGCCACCGGTGCCTTGCAGGGCGCCGCAACCGCCGTGCAGAACGTCAAGGCGCCTCCGGAGAACATTCAGTCTCTGTATGACATGTCCGCCGGGATCAACATGGCGGCGGATGCGGCAAGTCGGGGTATCCAGCTCGATGTAGACGGGGTGGAGGAGACGGAGGCCCTGAGCGAGGCTGTCGAGGACCTCGGCGAGGTGTCGGATGAAGCCGCAGAGACGTTGGCGGAGGCCGCGCCTGTTGCCGAGGAGGCCGGCGGGGCCTATGAGGACGCGGCCGAGGCGTTCGAGGATGCCTCCGATACGCTCGAAGATGTTCGGTCGGCTGGCTACGATGCTGGGTCTGGCCTCGACCGGGCCGCCCGATCTGCGGATGCGGCGGCGCGGTCTGCCTTGCGCGCGGCCGCGGCTTTCCGCGAATTGGCGGCCGCCAAACGGGCGGCGGCGGCGGCCGGCGGCGGAGGTTCGGCGAGCGCCGGAGAATATCATGCCGGTGGGGTAGTGCGCCCCGGCGGCGGCCGTCAGCGGACGGTGCCGGCGGAAGCTTTCATTGGTGCGCCCCGGTTCCATGAAGGCGGGCTCGTGAACGTCGGGCCCAACGAAATCCCGGCTATCCTCGAAAAAGGCGAGGAGGTTCTCACGCGGGCAGACCCGCGCCACATCCTCAACTACGGCAAGTATATCATTAACGCCTCCAAGGTTGCGGAGGACTTGCAGAAACGGACGATTCGGACATACGAAGACGCCCAGAAGGCGATGTATGTCCTGCAGCACTCGCAGCATCTGGACAACTTCA
>Ga0256839_1001681_pt1 | contig 26291 bp, 27 predicted proteins | sample 354166metaG_FD_185968 | JGI IMG/M metagenome (GOLD analysis project Ga0256839, IMG submission 185968) | Hydrothermal vent microbial communities from Mid Atlantic Ridge, Atlantic Ocean - 354-166 | ecosystem: Environmental > Aquatic > Marine > Hydrothermal vents | place: Atlantic Ocean: Mid... | reverse complement strand
CGAGGAGGAGCTCGTGCGCCTGGAGGCCCGGGTGGCCGAGCGCGAACGGCGGCTCGACGTGCTGCGCTTTCAGCTGCACGAAATTGAGCAGGTCGCCCCCCAAACAGGCGAGCTCGAAGAGCTCGAGGTCGAGGCCCGTCGCCTGGGCCATACCGACGAACTGATGCGGCACCTGGGCGCGGTGCTCGACCTGATCGCCGCGTCGGAGGAAAACGCCCTCGACCGCATCCGCACCGCCGGCAAGGAGCTGGGACAGGCGGCACGGCTCGTGCCGGAGCTGGAGCCGCTGGCCGCCGATCTGGAGGCGGCCGAGGCGGCGCTGGCGGCGGTGGCGCGCGAGGCCGAGTCCTACGCGGCGGGCTTGGAAGCCGATCCCGAACGGCTTGAGGCCGTCGAGCGGCGCATCGCCGAGCTGCAACGGCTCGAGCGCAAGTACGGCGGCGACCTGGAGGCGGTGCTCGCCTTCGCGGACGGACTGCGCCGCGAGATCACCGAGCTCGAAGGGGCCGAGGATCGCCTGGAGGCGCTGCGCGCCGAACGGCAGACGGCACGCCAGCGGCTGGAAGAGGCCGCCGCGGCGCTCTCCGCAGCCCGCGAACGGGCCGCCGGGGAGCTGGGTCCACGGGTGGAGGCGGAGCTCCGGGCCCTGGGGATGCCCCAGGCCCGCTTTAGCGTGCGGGTTCACCCCCTGCCCGAACCCCAACCCCACGGCGCCGACGAGGTGGGCTTCTTCTTTGCCGCGGGCGGCGACCAGGAAGCGGCCCCGGTGGAAAAGGCGGCAAGCGGCGGTGAGCTGAGCCGCATCATGCTGGCCCTGGCGCTGCACACCGGGGCCGACGCCCCCACGGTGATCTTCGACGAGGTGGACGTGGGCATCGGCGGCGAAGTGGCCGTGGCCGTGGCCGAGCGACTGGCGCGGCTGGCCCGCGAGCGGCAGGTGATCGTCGTGACCCACCTGGCGCAGATCGCGGCGGCCGCGGGGGTGCACTACCGGGTCGTGCGCGAGGGCGCGTCTGCCCACCTGGAGCACCTCGAGGGCGAAGCGCGGGTGCGCGAGCTGGCGCGCATGCTCTCGGGTTCGTACAGCGAGACGGCGCTCGAGCACGCCCGCGAACTCCTGAAACCGTGAACGTGCTCGTCGGCTTCGCCTGGCTTCTGGTCTTCTACGCCCTGGGCGAGGGGCTGGCGCGCCTGCTTCCGGGGTTGCCGCTTTCGGGCAGCCTCTGGGGCATGGTGCTGCTCTACGCCGCGCTGAGCGCGGGCGCGCTGGACGAACGCAGCGTGGAGGCGGCCTCCAAGCCGCTGCTGCGCGGGCTGGGGCTCTACTTCGTGCCCGTGGGCGTGGGGGTGCTCGCCTTCGAAGGCCTGCTGCGGCAGCAGGCGCCGGCCGTGGCGGCGGCGCTCGTGCTGGGCACCTTGGTCACGCTGCTTGCAGCGCTGGGGGGTGCGCGGTGGCGCTGATCGTGACGGCGCTCGTCTTCCTCGCCGCCGAGCGCGTCTACCGCCTCTGGCCGCACCCGCTCCTGAACCCGGTGGGGCTCGCGGTGCTGGCCCTGGTAATCGGGATCAAGATCAGCGGCTACCCCCTCGAGCGCTATCAGGGCGAGACCCTGCCGCTGGTCTGGCTGCTCAAACCCGCCGTCGTCGCCTTGGGCTGGGCGGCCTGGCGCGAACGCGGCCGCCTCGCGGGCCGCACACGCCCCTTCCTGGGCGGCCTCTTCGCGGGCAGCCTGGCCAGCCTGACGCTCACCCCGCTGATTGCGCGGGCGCTGGGAGCGGAGCCCGAACTGCAAAAGGCGCTGGCGCTCAAGTCGGTCACCTCGGCGGTCACCGTCGACCTGGCGCCGCGCCTGGGGGCGAACGCCGAACTGGCGGTGCCGCTGGTCATCCTCGCGGGCATTCTGGGCGCGGCCTTCGGGCCCTGGCTGCTGGACCGCGTGGGATCGGCCGACCCGCTCGCCCGCGGCACCGCGCTGGGCACCGCAAGCCACGGCATCGGCACGGCCCGCGCCGCCGAAGAGGGCCCGCTGGCGCTGGCCGCCTCCGGCCTGGCCATGGCCGCGGCAGGGCTGGTGACCGCTCTGCTGGCGCCACCGGTTTTCGCGCTCCTGGGTCTGAGCGGGGGGTGAAGCGAAGACGCGCGGCCGTGGTCGCGCGGGTCGTAAACCAAGGAAGCTCAAGAAACGCTGCACCCCTTGCTCATCATCCACGAGACCCCGGATCTCGCTGCGCTCGTCCGGGACGACGAAAAGCGAAGCCGCTGGCCGATCTAAAGCCCGTCGTTTCGGACGAGCAGGTCGCAAGGCCTGCGCGATCCGGAACCTCGATGCACGCGCCACCATCGCAGCGCCTGACTGGACAGCACCCGCGAGACCCCGGATCTCGCCCCTGCGGGGCTCGTCCGGGGTGACGAGGGAAAGGCGCACGATCGGGTGCTTGCCCGGGGCGGCGGCTGGAAGAAGGGGGCGTATGGGTTTGAAGGTTGAGAAGTGGTCCGTCGTTCCGGATCCCGCTGCGCTCGTCCGGGGTGACGAAGGATGGGTTGGGCAGTGCAGGAGTCTGCATCTTCTTGCTTCACAGGTTCATACAGGGTGACAAGAAGGGTGAAGATAAAGAAAGACCCCCTCGTCGTTCCGGGCAAGGGAGCTGCAAGGCTCCCGCGATCCCGGGCCAAGCCCGGGACGGGCCCGGAACCTCGACGCGCGGGCATTGCCCCGGTCCGAACAGCAAAGCGGCCCCGCGAACGAACATCCGTGCGCACTCCACGAAACGCATGGCTCTCGTGTGCACCTCGGGTCGCGGGCGCTCACTGCGGAGACTGAACCCAGCCAATCAGAGCTCTTCCCAAAGGTCGTTCCACTCGGGGTTGGTGGATTCGATGAGCGCGATTTTCCATGCACGCTTCCACTTCTTGAGCTGCTTCTCGCGCGAGATAGCCGACTCCATGGTGGGGTGCGCTTCGAAGTAGACCAGCGTATGGATGCTGTATTTCCTGGCAAACGCCGATCCGATACCTTCTTTGTGTTCCCATACGCGCCGTTTGAGTTCGGCGGTGACGCCAACATACAACGCGCCGTTCTTCCTGCTGGCAAGGATGTAGACGGCCGGTTTCATCCGATTGCTCGATTGTACCCCTTCTATGTTGCCCCAGGAGCACCTTCGGCTTACCGCGCCCACGGGCGATCCCGTTGCGGCACCCGCGAGACCCCGAATCGCGCTCAGGACAGGCCCCGGATCCCGCTACGCTCGTCCGGGGTGACGAACGGGAAGCGGGTAGGTGCAGAAAACCCCCCGTCGTTCCGGACGAGGGAACCGTAGGGTTCCCGAGATCCGGAACCTCGCAGCGCGCAGGGGCAGGTTGGAGGTACGGGAAAGGGTGCCTGCGTGTTCCCGGGTCAAGCCCGGGGCAGGCCCCCGGCGTCGATCCCGCGGGCCCGGAACCCTGCCGTGCGGCGCGGCGTCCACCAAACCCGAAACGCTCCCGCACGGCGCCCGGGCGCCCTCCGCAGGGGGGCGGGGACCGCCCCTGACGAGCCGAAGCGGCCTACCCATTGCTTGCGCCGAAAGCGCCCGCTTCACCTGGGCGGCCGCGGATGGTAAAATCGTTCGGATGGACCGAATCGTCATCAAAGGTGCGCGCGAGCACAACCTGAAAAACATTTCCCTGGAGCTGCCCCGCGGAAAATTTATCGTCATCACCGGCGTTTCGGGTTCCGGAAAGAGCACGCTGGCCTTCGACACCGTCTACGCCGAGGGGCAGCGTCGTTACGTCGAAAGCCTCTCGTCCTACGCCCGTCAGTTTCTGGGCGTGATGGACAAGCCCGACGTGGAGCACATCGAGGGCCTCAGCCCGGCGATCTCCATCGATCAGAAGACGACTTCGCACAACCCGCGCTCCACCGTGGGCACGGTGACCGAGATCCACGACTACCTGCGCCTTCTCTTCGCCCGCGCCGGCGAGGCCCACTGCCCGGTCTGCGGCCGCAGGATCGAACGCAGCTCGGCGAGCGAGATCACCGACCGGCTGCTCGAAGAACCCGAGGGCACCAAGGCCATTCTGATGGCGCCGCTGGTGCGGGGGCGCAAGGGCGAGTACAAGAAGCTCTTCCAGCAACTGCTCAAGGAGGGGTACGCCCGCGTCCGTCTCGACGGCGAGATCGTGCGGTTGGAAGAGGCGCAGGCGCGCGACCTGAACCGCTACGAAACCCACGACATCGACCTGGTGGTCGACCGGGTCACGCTCACCGAAGAAGAGCGCGGACGCATCGCCGAGTCGGTGGAGCTGGCGCTCTTGCGCGGCGACGGCCTGCTGCGCGTCGTCTTCCTGCGCGAGGGCGGCGAGGAGGAACAGCTCTTCTCCGAGAAGTTCGCCTGCCCCGAGCACGGCGCGGTGCTCGAGGAGCTGGAGCCGCGCATCTTTTCGTTCAACTCGCCCTACGGCGCCTGCGAGGTCTGCAGCGGCCTCGGCTACAGCCTCGAGTTCGACCCCGAGCTGGTCGTCAACCCCGCGCTCTCGCTCGCCGAGGGGGCGATCCAGCCCTGGGCCAAGGGCCGCGGCAGCCAGGTCAGCCACATGTGGGACCGGGCGCGGGCGCTGGCCGAACACCTGGGCTTCGACATGAAAACGCCCTTCGGGGACCTGGCCCCCGAGCACCAGCAAGCCGTTCTCTACGGCCTCGACGAACCCTTCGAGGTGGTCTTCCGGCGCGGCGGGCGGGAGACGATGCGGCTCGAGGTGACCTACGAGGGCGTGATCCCCTGGCTCAAGCGCCGTTACAAGGAGGTGGAGTCGGAGGGGATGCGCGACTGGCTCGAGGGCTACATGAGCCTGAACGCCTGCCATGCCTGCGGCGGAACCCGGTACAAGCCTGAGGTGCTGGCCGTGAAGGTGGCGGGCAAGAACATCGCCGAAGTATCGGCGATGGCCGTGCGCGACGCCCTCGCCTTCTTCGAGGCGCTGCCGGAGAAGCTGAGCGAATACCAGCTGCAGATCGCCCGGCCCATCCTGCGCGAGGTTTCTGCGCGGCTGGGCTTCCTCGCCGACGTGGGGCTCGAGTACCTCTCCCTCGACCGCGCGGCCAACACCCTCTCGGGCGGCGAGGCCCAGCGCATCCGCCTGGCCACCCAGGTGGGCAGCGGCCTCACCGGCGTGCTCTACGTCCTCGACGAACCCTCGATCGGACTGCACCCGCGCGACAACCAGCGCCTCATCGGCACCCTCAAGAAGCTGCGCGACCTGGGCAACACCCTGATCGTGGTGGAACACGACGAGGAGACGATGCACGCCGCCGACTGGATGGTGGACATGGGACCCGGTGCGGGCATCCATGGGGGCCAGGTCGTGGCCGAAGGCACCCCTGAGCAGATCGCAGCCCATCCCGAGAGCCTCACCGGCGCCTATCTGCGGGGCGAAAAGTTCATCCCCGTGCCCCGTGAGCGTCGCAAGGGCGCCGGCAAGGCGCTGATCGTCCGCGGCGCGCGCGAGCACAACCTCAAGAACCTGGACGTGGAGATCCCCCTGGGCCGGTTCGTGGTCATCGCCGGCCCCTCGGGCTCGGGCAAGAGCACCCTGATGCACGACATTCTCTACGCCCAACTCTCGCGCCAGATCATGCGCTCCAAGGCGATCCCCGGCCGCCACGACCGCATCGAAGGGGTCGAACACCTGGACAAGGTGATCGAGATCGACCAGAGCCCCATCGGCCGCACCCCGCGCTCCAACCCCGCCACCTACACCGGCGTCTTCGACGAGATCCGCGACATGTTCGCCAAGAGCCCCGAGGCGCGCAAGCGCGGCTACGCGCCCGGCCGCTTCAGCTTCAACGTCAAGGGCGGCCGCTGCGAGGCCTGCCGCGGCGACGGCACGGTGAAGATCGAGATGCTCTTTTTGCCCGACATCTATGTGCCCTGCGAGGTCTGCAAGGGCAAGCGCTACAACAAGGAGACGCTCGAGGTGAAGCTGCGCGGCAAGACGATCGCGGACGTGCTCGACATGACCGTGGAAGAAGCGCTCGAGTTCTTCCAGCACCACCCGGGCATCCGGCGCAAGCTTCAGCTGATGATGGACGTGGGCCTCGGCTACATGAAGCTGGGGCAGCCCTCCCCCACCCTCTCGGGCGGCGAGGCCCAGCGCATCAAGCTGGCCACCGAGCTGGGGCGCAAGGCCACCGGCAAAACGCTGTACATCCTCGACGAGCCCACCACCGGCCTGCACTTCGACGACGTCAAGAAGCTGCTCGAGGTGCTGCACCGGCTGGTGGACAAGGGCAACAGCGTGCTGGTGATCGAGCACAACCTCGACGTCATCAAGACGGCCGACTGGATCCTGGACCTCGGCCCCGAGGGCGGGCAGCGCGGCGGCTACCTGGTGGCGGCAGGAACCCCCGAGGAGGTGGCCCGCCACCCCGACAGCCCCACCGGGGCCTTCCTGCGCCGCATTCCCGAGATCGCCGAGAGGATCGGGGTCGCGGCGGACTGAGCCGCCGGCCGCAATCGGTATAGACTCTTCCTCATGAAACGCGCCGAGTGGCTCGCCCGCGCCCGCCGCATCGTGGTCAAGGTGGGCAGCGCCGTCATCGCCGGCCGGCAGGGGCTCGACCCCAACCGCCTCGCCGACCTGGGGCGGGGGCTGGCGACGCTTGCCCGCGGTCGCGGAGTGCTGCTGGTCTCGAGCGGCGCCATCGCCGCGGCCGCCCCCCGCCTGGTGCACAAACCACAGACGCTGGCGGAGCTGCAGGCGGCGGCGGCGGTGGGCCAGCCCGAGCTGATGCGGGCCTGGCAGGAAGCCCTGGCCGCCCACGACCTCGGCACCGCGCAGGTGCTGTTGACCGCGGAGGACCTGACCGATCGCCGGCGGTACCTCAATGCGCGCGCTACCCTGGAACGGCTCCTGGGATGGGGCGTGGTGCCGGTGATCAACGAGAACGACACCGTGATGACCGAAGAGATCCAGTTCGGCGACAACGACCAGCTGGCCGCGCGCGTCGCCGGCCTTCTGGGTGCGGACGCACTGCTGGTGCTCTCGGAGGCCGAGGCGCTGTTCGAGCGCGACCCGCGCCTCGACCCCGCTGCCCGGCCGGTGCGCGAACTCGACGCCGTCACCCCCGAGGTGCTGGCCATGGCCTCGGACCGGCCGGGCAGCGCCGGACGGGGGGGCATGAAAAGCAAACTGCTGGCGGCGAAGATGGCGCTCGACGCCGGCGTGCCCTTGTGGTTGTTGCCGGGCCGCCGCCGCGGCGTGCTGGAAGAGGCGCTCGCGGGGGCGCAGATCGGCACGCTGTTCCGCGCCCGCGAGCGGCGGTACGGCGGAGAGCGCCTCTGGCTGGCGCAGCTCTCGCGCCACGAGGGCACCCTGGTCGTCGATGCGGGCGCTGCGGAGGCGCTGCGCAAGCGGGGGCGTTCGCTCTTGACCGTCGGCGTTCGCGAGGTGCACGGCCGCTTCGCCGCAGGAAGCCCGGTGCGGGTCCTCGACCCCGAGGGCCGGTTGGTGGGCGTGGGCCTGTGCAATTTCGATCATCAGGACCTGCGGCTTGCGGCCGGTAGGCCTTCTCAGGAACTGGCCGCGCTGCTGGGCCGCGAAGCCCCCGAGGAAGCCATCCACCGCGATCACTTCGTGCTCCTGGAAGACCGCTAAACGGCGAGGCGCGGTATCGTGGGTACATGAGCGACGTACGCGAAACCGTGCTCGAGCTCGCCCGCGCGGCCCGTGCGGCCGCCCGCAACATGCAGGCCGCCAGCGGCGCGGCCAAGGAGCGGGCGCTGCTGCGTCTCGCCGAGCTTTTGGACGAACGCCGGGACGAGATCCTGGAGGCCAACGGCGCCGACCTGGCCGCGGCCAAGGAGGCGGGCCTCACCGGCCCCAAGCTGGGGCGGCTGGGCCTCGACGAGCGCACCCTGGCCGACCTCAAGAAGGGCTTGGCCCAGGTGGCCGCGATGCCCGACCCCGTCGGCGAGATCGACGGGATGCATGCGCTCCCCAATGGCCTGCAGGTGGGTCGGATGCGCATTCCCCTGGGGGTCATCGGCTTCATCTACGAATCGCGCCCCGGGGCCACCGTGGAGGCAGCGGGGCTCAGCCTCAAGGCCGGGAACGCCATCGTCCTGCGGGGCGGCAAAGAGGCGCTGCGCTCCAACGCCCTGCTCGTACGCCTTTTCCAGGAAGCGCTGCGGGAGAACGGGCTGCCGGCGGAGGCCGTGCAACTCGTTCCGGTCACGGACCGCTCGGCGGTGCTGGAAATGCTGCAGCTCGACGAGCTCATCGACCTGATCATTCCCCGGGGCGGCGAGGGCCTGATCCGGCTGGTCGCGGAGCACGCGCGCATGCCCGTGCTCTACCACGCCAAGGGGGTGAACCACCTCTACGTGGACGAGGAGGCCGACCTGGAGATGGCCCTGCGCATCGCTCACAACGGCAAGGTGCAGCGCCCGGGGGTGTGCAACGCCCTCGAAGCCGTTCTCGTCCACGAAGCCGTGGCCGCCGACTTCCTGCCGAGGCTGGAGGTAGCGATGACCGCGTCCGGGGTGGAGCTGCGGGCTCACGAGAACGCCCTCCCCCACCTTCAGAAGGCCCGACCCGCGGGCGCGGACGACTGGGGGCGCGAGTTCCTGGACCTGATCCTCGCAGTCAAGGTGGTCTCGGGGCTGGACGAAGCCCTTGAGCACATCGCCCGCTACGGATCCCACCACACCGAGGCGATCGTCACCGAGCACTACGCTCGCGCTCGCCGCTTCCTGCGCGAGGTGGACGCCAGTCTGGTGCTGGTGAACGCCAGCCCCCGCTTCAACGACGGGTTCCAGCTGGGCCTGGGGGCCGAGATCGGCATCTCGACCACCAAGCTGCACGCTTACGGGCCCATGGGGCTGCGCGAACTGACCACGACCAAGTTCGTGGCGTTCGGCGACGGGCAGGTGCGCGGCTAGGTGCGGCGAAAGGCCCTGCGGCGTTTCTTGGCACGCCTGGTGCGCGTCTACGGGCAGGCGCACGTCCCCTTCTTCGCGGCCTCGCTGGCCTACTACGCCCTGTTCAGTCTGCTGCCGCTCTTGCTGCTCATCGCCGGCGTTTTCGGCTTGATGCTCGAGAGCCGGCCGGACCTGGAGCAAGCCTTCATGCTGCAGATCGAGCACCTGGCGCAGAACCTCTTCCCCACCTCCGCTTCGGTGGGCGAGACCGTCACCCAGGCCTTGCGCAAGGGTGCGGCCAGCGCCACCCTCACCTCGGTGCTCGTCCTCGGCTGGACCGCCAGCAACTTCTTCGCCGCCCTTTCCTACGCGCTTTCGCTGATCTTCGGCGGACGCGGCCCCGGCTGGCGCGGACGGCTGCTGGGGCTGGTGGCGCCGCTGTTCCTGGGCCTCGCCCTGCTGCTCTTCAGCCTCGTGAGCCTGGCCGTCACCATGGTGCTCCCCTACCTCCCCGACGGACCCTGGCGCGGCTTCGTAATGGGTTCGCTGCCCTGGTTCGCCACCTTGCTGGCCTTCTTCGTGATCTACCGATTCCTGCCCTACCCCCCGCCGGGCTCGCTCCACGCCCTAGGCGCGGCCTTCCTGGCCTCAAGCGTCTGGACCGGCCTCTCGCGGCTGCTGCCGGGGCTGATCTCCCGCACCCGCTACGAGTCGATCTACGGCCCGCTGGCCGGCTTCCTGCTCGCCCTCTTCGGTTTTTATCTGGCGATGTGGATTCTGCTGGGCGGCGCCGCGGTGCTACGCGCTTTTTTCCCAGATGATTCGGAGACCCTTTAGGGTCAGGTCGTCGTCCACCACATCCAGCGTTTCGCAAACCGGCTCTACGGTGCGGGCGAAACCGCCGGTGGCGATCACCCGGGCCTCCCCCGCCTCGGCGAGGAAGCGCCGGACCATGCCATCGACGAGGGAGGCGTAGCCAAGGATCAGCCCCGACCTGAGGGCGTCGGCGGTCGAGCGCCCCACGGCCCGCGCGGGGGGGCGCGCAAGGTCGACCCGGGGCAGCTTGGCGGTGCGCAAGGAGAGGGCCTCGGCCGCGGTGCGGGGGCCCGGAGCGATGGCACCGCCGCGGTAGACGTCCGGAGCTTCGACCAGGTCAAAGGTGGTCGCCGTCCCGAAATCGACGACGACGTACCGGCCTCTGGGGTCGCCGTAGGCGAGTGCGGCCACGGCGTTCACCAGGCGATCGGCCCCGACCTCTGCGGGGTTTTCCAGATCGACCACCAGACCCGCACTCTGCGCGTCTACGAGCAGGGGGCGCACGCCGAAGAGCCGGTCCAGCGCCAGTTCGATCTCGTGCTCGACCGGGGGCACCACGCTGGAAACGATGGCGGCGGCGGGGCCCGACGCGCCCGACTCGTCGAAGAGCGAACGGAGCAGCACCACGTACTCGCTTTCCATGCGCAGCGGATCGGTGGCGACGCGCCAGCGCTCGAGCAGACGGCCTTCGTCCCAAAGGCCCAGGATGGTGGCGGTGTTGCCGACGTCGATGGCGAGGAGCATGGCTCCAGGATACCGCCTAGAAAAGGGTGAAGCCGGCGTAGAACGAAGGCACCAGGATCAAGAGGAAGCTGGGGTCCCCGGCGTTGAACAAGTCCGGCGGTGCGTAAAGAACGTAGTAAAGCACACCGGGCGAAAAATGCAGCTGCGCGCCCACGTAGATCCGCGGCGTTATGAACTGCTCGAGCCCGATGGAGACGTAGTTGTACCGAAGGACCCGCCCAGGGTTCGAAAAAGGCACCAGCGCGCCCACGCCCCAAAACAACTCGGACCCTCCGGTGCGCGGCAGCGGCCGGAAGAACCGACGGTAACCCAGGTGCAACCATACGGTGTTGGCGGCAAGGTGGGTGTTGGCCACGACCCGCCCCGCCCCGTCCAGCTCCGGTAGGTCGACCCCCAGCTCGGCCAGCGCCAGCGTGGTAATCGAAAAACGCGCAGGCGGCTCGCCTTGCGGGGTGGCCGCTAGCGCAAGGTGGGCGGCCGTCAAGGCCAGCCAGAAGAACCAAGATTTCATCGTACCCCCCTCCCCGGCGCCGCGCTGCTTGGCTTGCGGGCGCGTACGCCCAGTCTACGCCAGCTCCGGACCCGAGCGAGCGGCGGATGGATTCCAGGCGGCGGCCGAACGCGCGATCCCGAGAGCAGCGTTTCCAAACCGGCGCCCCGCTCGAAGCGGAACGGATCCGGCGAAAGGTGCGCCCGCCCCCGCGACCTCCAGATCGGCCGAAGCCCAAGGGCGTTTTGCGTCCCGTGCGCCCGCGCCAAGGGGGCGAGCGGCCGCAGAGCGGCCGCCATCCTGGCGGATCGTTTTTACGACGAGACCGGCCTGTACACCGGCGGGTTCCTGTCCTTATGGAGCGAACCTTGATGGGCCCGACCCAGAGGCTCGGCCGATTACAGGACCTGACCCCGCGGCGGCTGGCGGTGGTATGCTCGTGAACACGTCATGCAAGGCCACGAAATGGACCGCCTCAAACGCGGGGTCTACCTGGGCCTGTCCCTGGCCGGCACCTTCGCCCTCTTCGTAGGTTTTGCGGTGCTAACCCGCCCCACACGGGAAAACTACCTCCTCCTGGTCTACGCGGGGCTGCTGCTGGCCGTGGCCGCGATGGTCGTCCTGGGCGCACCTACGCGCTGGATCGAACGCTTCACCCTGACGATCACCGCCCTGTTCTTCCTGATCATGACCTGGCTCAACCTGCACGGCATCGGGCACGGCGCAGGCGTCTGGCCGCCGTTGCTCTGGGCGGGGATCGTCTACCTGCTCGCCTACGTGCTGCTGCCGCCCAAACAGGCCTACGCCTTCGCCTGGCGCTACTACCTGATGCTGCTCCTGGGCGGGCTGGTCGCCCTACAGCTCGGCGTCGCCCACGGCAGGCTGGGCGGAGAGCAGATCAACGACACGCTGCAGATCCTGCTCTCCAACCTCGGCTACCTCTGGATCTCGCGGCTCCTGGTCGCCTTCGGGATCCGGGCCGAAGCCGACCGGGCCCAGGCGAAGCAGATGCAAAAGCTCGCCGATACGGACGCTTTGACCGGTTGCCTGTCGCGGCGTCGCTTCCTGGAAGAGGCGGAGGCCGCGCTGACGAGCGAACGTCCGGGCAGTCTGATCCTCTTCGACCTCGACGACTTCAAGCAGATCAACGACACCCACGGGCACCCCACCGGCGACCGGGTCCTGATGCGCAGCGTCCGCAGGATCCTGCACAACCTGCGCGGGGAGGACCGGCTGGGGCGTTTGGGGGGCGAGGAGTTCGCGGTGCTGCTGCCGGGGCTGGGGCTGGACGAGGCGCTGCTGCTGGCCGAGCGGTTGCGGCGGGCGCTGGAGGCTCCCGGCGACGACGCGCCCGCGGTTACCGCGAGTTTCGGCGTGGTGGAAACCTCGGGCCTGGGCTCCACCCGGGAGCTGCTGACGCACGCCGATCGCGCGCTCTACCGCGCGAAGCGCGCGGGCAAGAACCGCGTCGCCGCGGCGCACGGCTGAACGGCGGTATCCTGGGGCATGGACCCAAGCGACCTGCTGCACGAACCTCCGCTCACGCCTTTTGGTGAGGTCGTCCCGCCCGTCTTCCAGAACTCGCTCTTCGCCTTCGCGACGACCGCCGAGTTCGAGGCGGCCATGCACTCCGGGGACCGCCCGGTCTACACCCGCATCGGCAACCCCACGGTGCGCGTCTTCGAGGAAAAACTGGCCGCGCTGGAGGGCACCGAGGACGCCCTCGCCTTCGCCAGCGGCAACGCAGCGATGGCCGCTGTGCTCTTCAGCTTCCTGAAGGCGGGCGACCGGGTGGTGGCCGCCACCCCCGTCTACGCCGGCACCTACGGGATGCTCACCAAACTGCTGCCCCGGTTCGGGGTACGGGTCGACTTCGTTGCCGGAACCGACACTCGAGCGCTGCTGGAGGCGCTCCCCGGTGCGCGGCTGCTGCTGCTCGAGTCGCCCACCTCGTACACCTTCGAGCTGCAGGACCTGAGCCCGCTCACCGAAGCGGCACGCCGCCTGGGCGTGCTGAGCGTCATCGACAACACCTACGGCGCCGGGGTCTACCTGCGCCCGGCACGCTGGGGGGTGGACCTGGTGGTGCACTCGGCCAGCAAGTACTTCTCGGGGCATTCGGACGTGGTGGCGGGGGCGGTGGCGGGACCCAGGAAGCTGCTGGACGCGGTGCGATCGCTGGGGACCGTCTTCCTGGGCGGGAAGCTGGCCCCCTGGGAGGCCTGGCTGTTGCTGCGCGGGCTGCGGACGCTGGAGCTGCGGCTCCAGCGCCACCAGGCGACGGCGCTGGAGCTGGCCCGCTTCCTGGAAGCCCACCCCAAGGTGAAGCGGGTCCTCCACCCCGGCCTGGAAAACCACCCGCAGCGCGAACTTGCGAACCGCTACCTCGAAGGCACGGGCGGGCTCTTCGCCATCGAGCTGGCAGGGGAAGGGGAAGCGCGCGCCTTCGCCGACGCGCTCGAGCGGTTCGCCATCGGCGTGAGCTGGGGCGGGCACGAGTCGTTGGTGCTCCCCCTGGCGGCCCAGCCGCGGGTGCGCGCGGCCTACGGCTTCGCACCGGGGCTGGTGCGGCTCTTCGCGGGGCTGGAGCCCGCGGAGGCCCTGAAGCGCGACCTCGAACAGGCGCTCGCGCGGCTCGGGTAACCTGAGGAGGAGGTCCGCATGAAACGAACCGCCCTGCTCCTGCTGGCGCTGCTGCTGCTGCTGGCGGCCTGTGCGCCCCGGGTCTGGTACAAACCGGGCGCCACCAGCAGCCAGCGCGACCGCGACCTGGAAGCCTGCCGCTACGAGGCGCAGGCGCGTTTCGCCGAGGCCGTCCCGCCGCTCGGCGCCTTCCGCGTCTACGTGGACGTGCCCTTCGGCACGCCCTACGAGCTGGAACGGCGCGTGGAAGACGCCGCGGACGACGCGGTGCGCGACGCCTACCGGGACTACGAAAACGCCTTCGTGCGCGCTTACGTGAACGACTGCATGGAGGCCAAGGGGTACGCGCTCGTCGAGGAGCGCTGACCGGGCCTTGTGCTCGGCGGGTGCGGCCGCTATAATCCTGAGTGTATCGGTCGGGATTGTAGCGGCCGCAGCATGGAGGAAGCATGACGAAGACACTCGAAATCCGTGACCTCTGGGTCAACGTCGAAGACACCCCCATCCTCAAAGGGGTCAACCTGACCCTCCCCCGCGGGGAGGTGCACGCCCTCATGGGGCCGAACGGGGCCGGCAAGAGTACCCTGGGCAAGGTCATCGCCGGCGACCCGAGCTACGAAGTGGTGCGGGGGCAGATCCTGCTCGACGGCGAGGACATCGCCGAGCTCGAGCCCGACGAACGCGCCCGCAAGGGGCTCTTCCTCGCCTTCCAGTACCCCGTCGAGGTCCCGGGGGTGACGATCGCCAACTTCCTGCGCTTGGCGCTGCAGGCCCGCTACGGCCAGGAGGTGCCGCTCACCGAGTTCTACGGGAAGCTGCAGCGCGCCATCGAAACCCTCGAATGGGACGAGGCCTACGTGACCCGCTACCTCAACGAGGGCTTCTCGGGCGGCGAGAAGAAGCGCAACGAGATCCTGCAGCTGATGGTGCTCGAGCCCGCCTACGCGATCCTCGACGAGACCGACTCGGGCCTCGACATCGACGCCCTCAAGGTCGTGGCCAAGGGCGTGAACGCCATGCGCGGCCCCGAGTTCGGCGCGCTGGTGATCACCCACTACCAGCGGCTGCTCAACTACATTGTCCCCGACGTGGTGCACGTGATGATGGACGGCCGCATCGTCAAGACCGGCGGCCGCGAGCTGGCGCTCGAGCTGGAGGAGCGCGGCTACGACTGGCTCAAGGAAGAAGTGGGCGCCTAGGAGGCCGCATGAGCGAAGCCGAACTCAAGCACATCGCCGAAGACTACAAATGGGGGTTCGCCGACGACGTCGAGCCCGAGCTGAAGCTCAAGGGGCTTTCCGAAGACGTGGTGCGGGCGATCTCCGAGGCCAAGGGGGAACCCGAATGGCTGCTCGAGTTCCGCCTGAAGGCGCTGGAGACCTACTTCCAGAAGCCCTGGCCGACCTGGGGCCCCGACCTCAGCGAGCTGCGCCGGCAGATGGACGACTTCTACTACTACGTCAAGCCCCCGGTGCGTGACGAGGCCCGCAGCTGGGACGAGGTCCCCGACGAGATCCGCCGCACCTACGAGAAGCTGGGCATCCCCGAGGCCGAGCAGAAGGTGCTCGCCGGCGTGGGGGCCCAGTACGACTCCGAGATGGTCTACCACTCCATCAAGGAGGAGCTCGAGAAAAAGGGCGTGATCTTCAAGTCGATCGAGGACGGCATCAAGGAGCACGAAGAGCTGTTCCGCCGCTACTTCGCGAAGGTCGTGCCCCCCAGCGACAACAAGTTCGCCGCCCTCAACTCGGCGCTCTTCTCGGGCGGTTCCTTCGTCTACGTGCCCCCTGGGGTCGACGTGGAGGTGCCGCTGCAGGCCTACTTCCGCGTCAACACCGAGGGCTTCGGGCAGTTCGAGCGCACCCTGATCATCATCGACCAGGGCGCCAAGGCCCACTACATCGAGGGCTGCACCGCGCCCATCTACACCACCGAGGCGCTGCACACCGGCGTGATCGAGATCGTGGTCCTGGAAGGGGCCGAAAGCCGCTACACCACGATCCAGAACTGGCCGGTGAACATGTACAACCTGGTCACCCAGCGTGCTTTGGTGCACGAGAACGCCTACCACATGTGGCTCGACGGCAACCTGGGCTCCAAGGTGACGATGAAGTACCCCTCGTCGGTCCTGAAGGGCCGCGGTGCCCGCAGCGAGATCCTCTCGATCGCCTTCGCCGGCGACGGCCAGCACCTCGACACCGGCGGCAAACTGATCTTCGCCGCGCCCGACACCTCGGGCTCGATCGTCTCGAAGTCGATCTCCAAGGGCGAGGGGCGCAGCAGCTACCGCGGCCTCATCAAGGTGCCCCAGAAGGCCGAGCGCGCCAAGGTCAACGTCGAGTGCGACGCGCTGCTAATCAACGAGGCCTCGAAGACCGACACCTACCCCTACATGGAGATCGCCAGCGAGAGCGCCAGCGTGGGGCACGAGGCCACGGTGAGCCGACTCGCCGACGACCAGATCTTTTACCTGACCACACGCGGCATCCCCGAGGACGAAGCGGCGGCGCTGATCGTGCGCGGCTTCATCGAACCGGTCGCCAAGGAGCTGCCGCTCGAGTTCGCCGTCGAGCTCAACCGCCTGATCGAGCTCGAGATGGAAGGGTCGGTGGGTTAGATGAACGAGATCGCGACCTCCCTTTCGCTGGAGAGCCTGCGCCAGCGCTCGAAGCAGCGGGGCGAGCCCGCCTGGCTGGCGGCCGCGCGCGAACGCGCCTGGCGAATCTTCGAGCGGCTGGACTGGCCCACCCGCAAGAACGAGGCCTGGCGCTACACCGACCTCGACCCCGCCTGGTTCGCGCTCGACCTCGAGGAAACCCGGCCCGCCGAGCTTCGCCAGCGGGACGAACTGCCGCGCGCGGTGCGCGAACGGCTCGCGGAGAGCGACGCCGAGGCCGCGCTGGTCTTCGAGGACGGTCGCCTCGTCTACGCCCACCTGCCCGCCGAGCTGAGCGCCAAGGGCGTGGTCCTCAGCGACCTCGCCGGCGCGCTCGAAGACCACGGCGAGCACGTGGAAGGCGCGCTCTACCAGGCGGTCACCGAGACCGGCCTGCAGGGCCCCGAAGACAAGCTCGCCGCCCTGAACGCGGCGCTGTGGGGTTACGGGGCCTTCGTCTACGTGCCTGCCGGGGTGACGCTCGAAGCGCCGATCGGCGTCTTCCACTACGCCGCCCGTCCCGGGAAGCTGAGCCTCAGCCGTACGCTGATCGTGCTCGACGACAACGCCGAGGCGACCTTCATCGAGGAGTACCTCTCGGAAGAGCTCGCACGCACCCACGTGGCCGTGGGCGAGCTGTTGCTGCGCCCGGGAGCGCGCCTGCGCCACGCCGGCGTACAGACCTGGGGCGCGGGGGCGCACCACTTCCACCGCCAACGGGCGCTGCTCGAGCGCGACGCGGTGCTGCTCGACCTGGCCGTCAACCTCGGCGGCTCGCTGGCCCGCACCGAGGTGGCCAGCGAGCTGGTGGGGCCCGGGGCCGACTCCGAGATGCTGGGGGTCTACTTCGCCGGTCGGGATCAGCACCTCGACCACTACACCACCCAGCACCACGTGAGCGCCCAGGCGCGTTCCGACGTCTACTACAAGGGCGCGGCCGCGGCGAACGGGCGGGTTGTCTACCAGGGGTTGATCCAGCTCGAGCCCACGGCGCAGAAGACCGACGCCTACCAGACCAACCGCAACCTGCTGCTCAGCCGCGAAGCCCGGGCCGAAAGCGTGCCTCAGCTGGAGATCGCCGCCAACGACGTGCGCTGCAGCCACGGCTCCTCCACCGCACCGGTGGACGAGGAGCAGCTCTTCTACCTGGCCACGCGCGGCATCCCCCGCGTCCAGGCGCAGCAGCTGCTCGTCGCCGCCTTCCTGGAAGAGGTGCTGGGGCGGGTTCCGCTCGAGAAGCTGCGCCTCCACATCGCCCGGATCATCGAAGGACGGCTCTCCGCATCCTGAGCTGCACCGGCCCGCACCGAACGGTGCGGGCTTAAACTGCAAGCAGAGGTGACGTGCATGTTCGACCCCGCAGCGGTCAAGCGCGACTTTCCCATCTTCGAACACCACCCGGACCTCGTCTTCCTCGACTCCGCCGCCAGCAGCCAGAAGCCGCGGGCGGTGGTGGAGGCGACGGTGCGCTACTACGAACACGACCACGCCAACGTCCACCGCGGCGCCTACGGGCTCTCGATGCGCGCCACCGAGGCCTACGAAACCGCGCGCCAGCGGATGGCGCGTTTCCTCGGCGCGGAAGCGGACGAGGTCGTTTTCGTGCGCAACGCCACCGAGGCCCTCAACCTGGTGGCCTACGCCTGGGGGCTCGAGCACCTGCGAGGCGGCGACGAGATCCTGGTCACCGAGATGGAGCACCACGCCAACCTGGTGCCCTGGCAGCTGGTGGCGGCCCGCACCGGCGCCCGCATCAAGGCCGTACCCCTGACCGCAGAAGGCCGCCTCGACCTGGACGCCTTCGCGACCCTGCTTTCAAAGCGCACCCGCGTCTTCGCCGTCACCCAGATGTCGAACGTGCTGGGCACGGTCAACCCGGTGGCCGAGCTGGCCGCCGCGGCGCGCGAGCGCGGGGCGCTGGTGGTGGTCGACGGGGCCCAGGCCGCCCCCCACCTGCCCGTGCGGGTGCGGGAGCTGAACGCCGACTTCTACGCCCTCTCGGGCCACAAGATGCTCGGCCCCACGGGCGCGGGCGTGCTCTGGGGACGGCGCGAGGCGCTCGCCGACCTGCCCCCCTTCCTGGGCGGCGGCAGCATGATCGAGGAGGTCACGATCGAGCGCTCCAGCTACGCCCCGCCGCCGCAGCGCTTCGAGGCCGGAACCCCGGCGATCGCCGAGGCCGTCGGCCTGGGGGCGGCGGCCGACTACCTGATGCGGCTGGGCATGGAAAACGTCTGGGCCCACGACCGCGCGCTGCTCGAATACGCCCTCGAGCGGCTGGACGAGGTGCCCGACCTGCACCTCTACGGGCCCCGCGGCGCGGACCGGGGCGGGGTGATCGCCTTCAACCTGGGCCGGCTCCACCCCCACGACCTGGCCACCGCGCTCGACGAGCGCGGCGTGGCCGTGCGCACCGGCCACCACTGCGCCCAACCGCTGCACCGGCGGCTGGGGGTCGCGGCCACCGCCCGCGCGAGCTTCTACGTCTACAACACCCCCAGCGACGTGGACCGGCTGGTGGAGGCGCTGCTGGAGGCCCGGAAGTTTTTCGCGGACTGGTTGTAGCCAAGGGGCGCGGCTCCCCGACAGCCGCACCCCGCTAGAATGGAGTTGGCATGAGCCTGCTCGAAGAACTCTACCGTGAGACGATCATGCAGCACGCCCAGCGGCCGCACAACTTCGGCCCGCTGGAGGGCGCTACCGTCAAGGTCGGCGGTCACAACCCCAGCTGCGGCGACCAAATCGAGCTCTACCTGAAGATCGAGGACGGCCGCATCGCCGAGGCCCGCTTCACCGGGCACGGCTGCGCCATCAGCCAGAGCTCGGCGAGCATGATGACCGACCTGATCCGGGGCCGGACCCTGGACGAGGCGCTCGAATTGGAGAGGAAGTTCAAGGCCATGGTGGTCGAGGGCGAGCCCCCGGCGCCCGAGCTGGGCGACCTCAGCGCCCTGCAGGGGGTGGCCAAGCTGCACGCGCGCGTCAAGTGCGCCACGCTGGCCTGGAACGCCCTGGAGCAGGCGATCGAGGAAGCGCGTCCGTCATGAAGGCCTACCGCGCCAAACAGGTGACCCCGCTGCTCGCGGGCGACGCCCACCTGATGCAGCTGTGGAAGGAGGCCGCGGGCGAGGACAAGATCGTGGCCTTTCAGAAGGACGGGGAAAACTGGGTGGGCGTTCGCGACGCCGCCCTGGTCGCACTCCTGGAATCGCGCGGCCTGAAAGGGGAACCATGGAATGGTTGACCTGCGCCAAACCCGTCGTGCTGCTGCACGCCTTTCCTTTTAGCCCCGAGATGTGGTCGCCCCAGGTGGCCGAGCTGGAAGGGCGCTACTCGGTCTACGCCCCCGCCCTGCCCGGCTTCGGCGGCCGCGAGCCGGGCGCGGCGAGCCTGGAGGCCTGGGCCGAGGAGCTCGACGAAACGCTCGACGACCTGGGTTTCGAGGAGACCGTCTTCGTGGGGCTGTCCATGGGGGGCTACCTGGCCTTCCGGATCTGGGACCTCTTCCCCGAACGCGTCGCCGGGCTGGTGCTCGCCGACACCCGCGCCCAGCCCGACGACGAGGCCGGCAAGGCCAGGCGCGCGGAGCTGGCGGCTCGGGTGCGCGCCGAAGGCACGGAGGTGCTGGTGGAAGGCTTCGTGCCCTCGCTGCTGGGCCCGGGCACGCGCGCCGCGGACACCGAAGAAAAGCGGGCGGTCCTTGAGTGGGTCGAGCGCTGGGTGCGCGAAGCCGATCCCGAAGGGGTGGCCCGGGCGCTCGAGGCGCTGGCGGCGCGCCCCGACTCGCGGCCGCTGCTGGGCGAGATCGAGGTGCCGACCCTCGTCCTGGTCGGCGAGGACGACGCCCTCACCCCGCCGGACGACGCCCGCGCCATCGCCGCCGCCGTTCCGGACGCCGAGCTGCTAATCCTGCCCGGCGCCGGCCACATGGCCAACCTGGAACGCCCGGAGGCCTTCAACACCGCGCTGCTGGGCTTCCTCGAAAAGGTCTACGGAGGCTAGCCGTGAGCGAACACGAATCGCTCAACGTCCTCGACAACCTGGTGCTCTTCCGCACCATGCTGGTCCACGCCGAAGAGAAGGCGGTCAAGGACCGCGACTTCGACGAGGCCGAGGAGATCCTCGAGCAGGCGCGCACGACCATCGAGGCGCTCAAGCCCGAGATCACCCCCGAGCTCTACGACGAGCTGATCCGCGAGTGGGTGGGCGCCACCCTCAAGGTGGACCACATTCAAAGCGACTACCCTCCGAACGAGTTCGACGAGCGCTAGTCATTCGCTTTTGGGCGCCCTGCGCATCAGCTCCTCGAGCACCCGCCGCGGATCGTCCCCACGGTAAACGACCCGCCATACGGCCTCGGTGATGGGAAGCTCCGCGCCGCTACGTGCCGCCCACTCGTGCAGCGCCGCGGTGGTGTGCACCCCCTCAACAACCTGCCGGCCCGTTTCCAGGTCGGCCAGGGTCGCCCCGCGCGCGAAGCGCTCGCCCGCGCTGCGGTTGCGCGAAAGCGGGCTCATCGCCGTAGCCATGAGGTCACCCAGACCCGAAAGCCCGTAGAACGTTTCGGTCCGGCCGCCGTGCGCGGTGCCGAAGCGCACCATCTCGCGCAGGCCCCGGGTGAGCAGCGCCGCCTTGGCGTTGTCGCCCAGCTCGAGCCCGTCGGCCATGCCCGCCGCCAGCGCCATCACGTTCTTGAGCGCCCCTCCGAGTTCCACCCCGGGAACGTCGGGCGAGGTGTAAACGCGGAAGGTGGGACCGCCCAACGCCCGTTGCACTTGCGCCGCAAGGTCGGCGTCCTCACTGGCCACCACCGCCGCCGCCGGCAGCCCGCGGGCCACCTCGGGGGCCAGGTTGGGCCCCGAGAGTACGGCCACCCGCGCCTCGGGCACGGCCCGGTGCATGATCTGGGAGATGCGCAACAGCCGGCCTTCGGAAAAACGCACCCCCTTCACTGCCGACACGTAGGCCCTTACGGGAGGCATCCCGGCCAGCACCGCCCGCACCCCCTTGGCGGGGACGGCGACCAGCACGAAGACCGCCCCTTCGACGGCACGCTCGGGGGTGCAGACGGGCCGCACGCCTTCGGGAAGGCGAACCCCCGGAAGGTACGCCACGTTCTCGCGGGTGGCCAGGAGCGCCTCCGCGAGCTCGCACCGCCTCGACCAGAGCGCGACCCGATGCCCGCTCCGCGCCAACAGCACGGCCAGCGCCGTGCCCCATCCCCCGGCCCCAAGGACGGCGACGTTCACCGGCCTACCTCAGCAGGTACAGCAGCTCGAAGGCCTCGTACCAGGCCCCCGCGAGCAGGAAGAAGGTGCCCAGCAGCAGGGTAAGGCCCAGGTAGCGCAGCCCCGCGCGGAAGCCGCCGCCACGGAAGGTCTCCCAAAAGAGCACCAGCCCCCCGAAGGTCACGAGGATGTAACCCTGGAGCTCGATCAGCAACGTAGGAACGTGCCAAACGTAGACCGACCAGGGAATCACCGCGGGGCTGAGTGCGAAACCGAAGACGTAGTAGCGCGCGGCGTTGACGAGCAGCGCCGGAAGCCCGAGCAGCAGCGCGGGAAAGAAGCTGGTCAGCAGCAGGCCATGGGTGAAGTTCCAGTAGAAGATCATCCAGGCCAGCCCGCTGACCCCGCCCTTCACCCCCTCCTCGAGCCCGATCGTCTCGATGGCGCCCCCAACGGCCTCCTGCAACGCCCGCGCCAGGTCCGGCATCGCGTAGGCGAGCAGGGCGCCGAAGACGAAGAGGCCGTAGAGCAGCAGGTTGACCGCCCAGTAGAGCCGCCGGTAGCCCGCAAACTGCACCCAAGCGCTGCGCAACCAACGGGTCACGCCCCCCTGGACCGCGTTGAGGAGGAGCAGCAGACTCACCGCCGCGAAGATCCAGCGGGTGACGGGGCTCTTGACCCATCCCGGCAGCAGGCCGCCGCTGGGACGCCAGGCGATTCTTTCCACCCGACCGTCGGCGACGACCACGACCACCTCGCCACCGACGGAGCCGCTCACGGCCGGGAAGCGTACGCGCTCGCCCCCGGCGGGCAGGGCGTCCGTCTGCGCCTCCTCAAGGTTGACCTCCAGCTCCGGGGGCGGCGGCGGAAAGGCCACGGTGCGACGCAGCAGGTCGGCGATCTCTTCGGGCGTCTTGCCCTGCAGGTCCTGCATCGAGACCGAGGGCGTCAGCTCCCCCTGGATCCAGCGGCTGACCGCGTCGCGCGCCACCGCCACCGGATCGCTCGCCTGTGCCCAGGCCGCGACGAACAGCAGCACCCCCACTCCCAAAATCCAACGTCGCATGCTACACCTCCTCGAGCGGCACGGCGCGGCGGCAGAGCGGACAGGCTTCGGGATCGTAGACCGGCGCCTCAAGCCGGGCCAGGGCCACGAAGGGGGCACCGAAACGCGCCGTACCGCCGCTGCGGTCGATGATCGCCGCGGCCGCCTGCAAGACCGCCCCCCGCGCCTGGGCGGCCTCGATCGCCTTGTGCAAGGAACCGCCGGTGGTCACCACGTCTTCGACGGCCAGGAAGCGGTCACCCGCGTTCACCTCGAGCCCGGGCCGGATCGTCATCCCTCCCTCTGGGGACTTTTCCGCGAAGACCGCGCGCGCGCCCAGCGCCCGCGCCACCACGAAGCTGAGCACGACCCCGCCGATCGCGGGCCCGATCACGAAGTCGAAGCGTTCGTCCGAAAACTTTTCGGCGATCGCCTCCCCGACCGCCTCGGCGAAGAGCGGGTGCTGCAAGAGCGCCGCCGACTGCAGGAAGACAGGCGAATGGCGGCCGCTGCGCAGCAGGAAGTGCCCCTCGAGCAGGGCGCCGGTCTTGCGGTAGAGTTCCAGAACGTCCACGGCCCCATCCTACCCGGCGAGCGCTCGCCGGTAGGCCTCGGCCTGACGCAGCGCCGCCGCCAGGTCGGGGCGGCCGCCCGGGTAGAAGAGGCTGCGCGAGGCCGACCACAACCGCCCCTCGCCCGGACGCGGCTCGGCCCCCTGCGCCCCCAGCCCCGGGACCAGGAAGAGGCTGCGGGGAAGGGCGGCGCGCAGCGCCTCGAGCGCCTCGGGATGGGTGCCGCCCACGACGGCCCCCACCCGGCTCCAAGGCTCCGCCGGCCAAGCTTCGGCCCACGCACCCACCCGCTCGGCCACGCGCAGGTAGAGGGGGCTTCCGCCCGCGTCCAGGTCCTGGAAGTCGGCGGAGCCGGGGTTCGAGGTCTTGACGAGGACGAAGACCAGGCCGCCGCTGCGCGCCGCGGCCTCGAAGAAGGGTGCGAGCGCGTCCCCGCCCAGGTAGGGGTTGACGGTCAGCGCGCTGCCGGGCCAGCGCTCGAGCGTGGCCTGGGCGTAAGCCTCGGCCGTGGAACCGATGTCGCCCCGTTTGGCGTCGTGAACCACCGGCAACCCCAGAACCCGCGCCGCGGCAACGAGGCGCTCCAGCAGGGCCCAGCCGGCTCCGCCCAGCGCCTCGAAGAAGGCGTACTGAAACTTGACCGCGGCCAACCCGTCCGAGAGCGCTTCCATCAACTCCAAGGCGTAGCGCTCCAGGTGTTCGAGGGGCTCCGGCCCCGGGTGCCACGCCGGCCGCGGGTCCACCCCCAGCACCAAGGGGGGGCGCGCCGCCACCTCCGAAACGAAGTCCAGACCCATGCCCCCATGTTACTTCAGGGTCCCGCGAAGCCCGTTCACAGCGCGATATCCGCCTTGACACCCTGCGCACCGGCGTGCTAGCTTAAGGTTCGCGCGGGCGGTTAGCTCAGATGGCTAGAGCGCTCGCTTCACACGCGAGAGGTCGGAGGTTCAAGTCCTCTACCGCCCACCAAAGACCCGGCCCCCTCAGGGCCGGGCGTTCTTTCGCCGCACCGGGCTCAGCGGTCCCTGCGCGCGAAAATCCAGCCCGCCAGCGCGAAGAAGAGAGCGATCCAGAACCCGAAGTTCAGGAGCATCAGGGCCGGGCCCCATGCGCCCAGGAAGCGGTCGAGCAGGTAGCCGACGGGCCCCACGAGCACCGGAACCTCCAGCGTCTTCAGCAACCCGATCCGCGCCAGCTCCATGGGGTTGGAGAGCACCGCCGCGAGCAGCGGTACCTCCAGGGGCCAGTCGGCGAGGGCCACCGCCACCCCCACGACGACCGGTTCGTAGAGCAACACCAGCACGGCCCAGAAGGCCAGCCCCAGGCCCAGGGCCCGGGGCGCCTCGGGGCTGAGCGCCGCCACCAGCGCGGCCACCCCTGCCCAGTAGAGGGCCACGAGCGCAAGCAAGCCGAAGAGGAGCAGCGTCGGCCCCGCGCCAAGGCCCAGCACGCCCCCGGCAAGCCCGGCCCCCAGCAAGAGCGGGGGCAGGAAAGCCCCGGCGACGCCGAAGGCTCCGGCGCGGTAGAGCCGCGCCGCCTTTCCGGGAAAGGCGGCCCAGAAGGCCCACTCCTCGCGCTCGGCGAGCAACGGCACCGCGAGCGCCAGCCACAGGGGCGGTAGCGCCAGCAGGGCGAGGGCGAAGGTGCTGACGAGGCCCACTTCCGCCCCCCGCGCCGCAAACACTGCGGCGAAACCCGCAAGCGCCGGCGCCGCGGCCCAGGCCCAAGGATTGCGCAGCAGCGCCTTCAAGTAGAGCGCGAAGAGGGCGGGGGCCTTGAATCCGGACATGGTCAGTAAGGCGGCACCCAGGCGTGCTGCCGGCCCTCGGCCACCAGCTCGTCCCAACGCATTCGGCGCACCCCTTGGAGCCGGCGCTCCCGGACGAAGCGGTCCGCGTCCTCGGACCGGGCGAAGGCCGCAAGCCCACCGCCCATCGGCGTACGGATGCGGCGGTGGTAGAGGAAGACGAGGTCGCCCACGGCGCGCAGCTCGACCCGGTCCGCTCGCGAGGCGGCGAAGTCGGCGGCGTAGAGTTCACGCGGTTCCGCCTTGGGTCCGCCGTAGCCGTTCAGGTGGTCCACCAGGCACTCGATGGCGTCGTAGCTGTAGACCTTGCCGGTGCGCGTGACCATCTGCGCGGCGTAGCGCGCGTCGATGACGGTCATGTTGCAGTAAGGGCAGACGTCCACCCCCACGCGCACCGGGCGGGCCTTGGCGAGCACCTGGAGGCTCCAGGGCACGCCGAGGCCGACGATCAGGCCTTTGAGCAGATCACGGCGCTTCATCGCAGCTCAGCCTACACGAGCCCGGTGTGCTTGGCGAGGAGCGGCACCAGGTTGGCCTCCGGGAGCGGGCTCAGGTCGAGCAGCTGGCGGTAGGTGTAGAAGTGGTAGCGGCCCAGGTTCGGGCGGTTGCGCACGAAGTCGCCGGCCTTCTTGGGGCTGGGCACGGCCACCAGGCGGGCCATCATCGTCGTCTTCAGCTTCTCGCCCCAAACGTAGGTGGCCTGCCTTGCGGGGACGAGGCCGAGGCGCTTGCATCCCTGAGGCAGGGCCTCAACGGCCATGACGTAAAAGGTGCTGCCGTCCCCGTCGACCAGCCCCTTGGCGTAGGCGTAGTTGAACATGCAGGCGAGCGACTCGAAGTGCAGCGCCTTGCCGTCCTCGAAGACGATCTGGGCGTAGGTGCGCTCGAAGAAACCCTCAGGGAACTTCTTGCCACGGAACGCCCCCTTGGGGGTGGCCAGGGGCATGCCGCAGAAGGCGCAGTGCCCGTCCTGCCAGGGAATCTCGGCCGCCGGGTAGATCTTGCCCATACCCGGTTCGGGCGCCTTCGCCATGTTCGGCATCCCGCTTCCGTTACCCATCGCCAGGACCGGGCTGAACAGCGCCCCCAACCCCAACGCACCCATGCCCTTGAGCAGCCTACGACGATCCTTCTTCATACAGCACCTCCCTTAACGTGTCCACGGGTTCGCGCAGCACGCGCGCCCCCGGAAGCACCTCCTCCAAATCGCGGCCGTCGCCGAGGCGGTAGCGGTAGAACGAGTCCACCGGACCGCGGGCGCGCAGCCGGCCGCGGGCCAGCAGCAGAGCTTCGTCGGCCAGGGCCTCCACCTCTTCGGGCCGGTGGGCGCTGACGATCACCGTGCCGCCTTTCGCCCGGTGCTCGTCCACCCAGCCGCGCAGCCGTGCGAAG
>Ga0256839_1001680_pt1 | contig 26295 bp, 21 predicted proteins | sample 354166metaG_FD_185968 | JGI IMG/M metagenome (GOLD analysis project Ga0256839, IMG submission 185968) | Hydrothermal vent microbial communities from Mid Atlantic Ridge, Atlantic Ocean - 354-166 | ecosystem: Environmental > Aquatic > Marine > Hydrothermal vents | place: Atlantic Ocean: Mid... | reverse complement strand
GGCTTTGCCGAAGAGGATAAGCGCCATGGCGGCAGCCGCTGCGAAAGCCAGCAGAAAAGGCCGGTCATCAGGGCCGGGCGGAAACAATCGAAGGACTTCGAGCAGAAAAACGGCCACCACCATTGCCGCTGCGAGGCGCAGGGTCTTTTTCTTTCCGAGGCGCTGCGCCACGTTCGAAAATTGATAGGCATTGTCAATGGCGGTATCGCGGATCTCAAAGGGCAGTATAAGAGCCAAGGTCAGGAGAAACCTTTCGAAGAAAGGGAGTACCCATTGCCCGGCCGGCAAATGCATTTCGTAGTAGAAGTAAGGCAGCACAACGCTTACCGCGGCCCAGACAAAGGCCACGGTGCCGATTTTCAGCCAGGCGCTTTCGCGCAGGCGAAAGGACTGTGTCCTGAAAACGAGGGGAAAGGCATAGAGCAGAGCCGGCAGCCCCGCGATGAGGAGCGGAAAATAGATGCGCACGGGAAGCTGCAGAAAGAACACAAAGGCAGCCATACCGCTGACCACGAGGAGCAAGCGCTCTGCGAACAGATGACTTTGCATCCAGGCCATGAGGGGAGTCGGCATTTCGCGCTCAATCTTGCGTGTGGAGATCATGCGTTGCAGGGTATAGTCAAAGACACTTGCCGAGAAGACAAAAAGCGCAAGGGAATCTACCCTTACCGGCAGGCCCCATTGCAGACAGGTGAGCCAGAGAGCCGAGACCACGCTCGCTGCGACAAATAGATTGCCGTAGATAATAAAATCAAGCATTTTTTTCAGCACCCTGATCATGAGCCGAGTGCAATTTACGATAAAGCGGCTGCATGCCTCCTCTCGCCTGCCATAAAGCAAAAGAGCGCCTTCCGCGAGAGAGGCGCTCTTCCTTGTCCTTGTCAGTACCGGCTACGGGAAAATACCCATGGCGACATAGGCATCGGCCACTTTGTTGATGGCCGTTACAAAAGCAGCGGTACGCATGTCTTCAATCTTCCGGTGTTTTTTCCAGACGTCCCTGATTCCGTAGAAAGCCGTCACCATGGTTTCTTCCAGTCCGGAATCTACCAGGTCGATCTCCTCTGCGCCCCGTGCGATGATGCTTTTTTCTTTCTTGCTGATCGACTTATTCGTCAGTTTCTCGATCACATCCACCACATTTTCGAAAGCATATTGGGTAAATCGCTTGTCCATGCGTCCGAAGCGCACATGGGAGAGGTTTTTCAGCCATTCGAAATAAGAAACCGTGACACCGCCCGCATTGAGATAGAGGTCCGGAATGATATAGACGCCTTTTTTGAGCAATATCTCCTGGGCTTCGGCTGTCACCGGGCCATTGGCCGCTTCGCCAATTATTTTCGCCTTGATGCGGGGCGCATTGTCCTTTGTTATTACATTTTCAAGTGCAGCCGGTATCAGTATATCACAATCTTGCTCAAGTCCTTCCCACGAAGAATTCAGATTTTTGGCTTTCGGAAAGTCCATGATCGAGCCGGTTTCTTTGCGCCATTTCATGAGTTCGGCCAGGTCGATGCCGTTTTTATTGTAGATCGCACCTTCAATTTCACAAAAACCAACGAGCACGGCTCCGGCTTCCTGGAAGAAGTTGGCACTGTGATAGCCCACATTACCGAGGCCCTGAATGATGATTCGTTTTCCTTTGAGGCCGGCACTGAGACCTATCTCGTCCATGTCTTTCTTAATATTGACGGCCTCGCGTACACCGAAAAAGACGCCCCGTCCGGTGGCTTCTCTTCGTCCGCGGATACCGTTGAGGCTCACGGGCTTGCCCGTCACACATCCGTAGCCGTCAATGGATTCGGGGTGGAAGGCAAGATAGGTATCCAGAATCCAGGCCATTTCGCGCTCGCCCGTACCGTAATCGGGAGCCGGCACATCGATGGCCGGACCAATGAAGTTTTTCTTGATCAGCTCGGCCGTGTAGCGCCTTGTTATGCGCTGCAACTGGGCCTCGTTGTAGTCTCTCGGGTTGATTTTGATGCCCCCTTTGGCCCCTCCGAAAGGAACATCCACAATGGCACATTTGTAAGTCATCAAAGCAGCAAGCGCCATCACTTCATCCTGGTTGACGGCTTCGCTGTAGCGGATACCGCCTTTGGTCGGCACACGGTGGTGGCTGTGCTGTACGCGATAGGCTTCGAGCACCTGGTACTCATTGCCCACCTTTACCGGAAACTTCATTTTGTACACGCTGTTGCAAACCTTGATCTGGTTAAGCAATCCCGAAGGGATTTTGGTGTATTGCCCGGCATGGTCGAAATACTTCTCTACGTTTTTAAAGAAGCTTTCGTGCTTAACGCCTTTTGAATTACTCATTAATCGGGTGTTTTTATTTGTTTTTCAAGTTTGGAAATCTTTTTATCAAGTAGCATCATATAAATAAACAAGCCGCTGAAAATAATCAGCAACACCGCAATGACTATAAAAAGAAGCCCGTTTTCCCGCATCCAGTCGGGGCTTTCTTCGGGCGAAACCATGCTTGTCGCCATGCCCGGCAAATTTAAGGAGAGCATGATTGCAGTAAGCATTATTCGAAGACTAATTTTCCTGATCATAGCGCTTTTCTTTTAGTAAATGATAGCGTACCTGCAGGGAAGAAATCCATAGTCCGATCAGCATCCAGCCAATGACAGCCGGATAAAAAACCATTCGCAGGTGGCTGTCGAGATCATAGCTGCTGAAGGCCGGATTTCCGCCATTGCCCGGATGCAGGGTCTGGGTCATCCGGGGAGTCACATAGATGAATACGATGAACATCACCCAGGCAAAAATGTTATACACACTGCTGATGCGTGCCCGTTTTTCGTCATCGGACAGGGCTCCCCGCAAAACGAAGTATGCCATGTAGAGCAGGATGCCGATCAGGGCCCCCAGTATTTTGGTATCCTGAAGGAGCCATTTATTGAGCGCTCCCCAGGCATAGTTGCCCCACAAAGCACCCGTCACAAATCCAAGGAGCCCGAAGAGTATGCCGGCATTGGCCGTAGCAGCCGCAATGGCATCATACACGGGATTGAAAGTTCGGAGGTAGGCAATGGCATAGGCAAAGGAAAAAGTAAGCAGGAGAGTCATGGCAAACCACATGGGCACATGAAAGAGAAGGTTGCGGATGCTCTCGTACAAGACGATCCGGTGCGGAAAATTGAACCACTGCGGATCGTTGTTTTTCACACTTTCCACCTGCGGAAAGCGAAACTCCTCTTCGCTCACCCGGCCGCTCAGAACCGAAAAGGCCCTTGGGAGGATGAAGGTACCGTCTTCATCGTCATTCACGATGACATCATAGACCTGATTGCGGTAGGCCCCGGGCAGGTTGGCGGGGATATGAAATCGTGCCAGTGCGTGCCAGTCGCTGCTGCTGTGCACCTGAGCAGCCGGCAGGTAGAGGTCTTTGTGGCGCAGCCAGATGCGCAGGGATGAGGCGGCCGCTTTGAAATGGGTATTGTAGCCCCGGAGCTGAATGAGCACTTCCTCTCCGGTTTTTGCTTCTTTCGGACTCAGATCGCTTAGCCCCGGACCGACCGGAACCGCCAGCCCGGCAAGGATGGAATAAAGCACCAGCAAGGCACCGAGCACCTTCCACCAACGCTTATACATTTGCTTGATCATTAGCCCCCGTTAATCGCGCCAAATATAAGGAAATAAAAGCAAGGAAATGCCGACAATCACGAGCTCCAGTAAAAATAAAAGTGCGAAATTCTGCAGGATGACGCTGCCCTCCATCGGTACCAGTCCGGCCCTCGAAACCGTGAGTAAAATGACCAGCATAGGGATAAAAAGCGGGAAGCTTAAAATGGCCATCAGTGCGGCACTGTTCTCGGCCCTCGAAGCCATGGCGGCCAGCATGGTGAAAAGGGTGGCAAAACCGGATGCCCCCAGAAAAAGAGCTGCAAAATAACGCAGGGGATAAAGCACGGGAAATCCCAAAACGAGGGAATAGACCCCCAGGGCTATACCTGCAATGAGCAACATCAAAAAGAGGTTGTAGATGATCTTCGACAGGATCACCGCCTGCGGCCGGGCCACATGGTAGTAATAGAGATGCCGGGCAGACGACTCGCCAAGGAAGCTTTTGGCCACGGCATTGATGGATGAAAAAAGGAGGATGAGCCATAGCAGGGCATTCCAGGTGACAAAGTCCACTTTCTCAAAGCTCAGATAGACCAGTACCACCATCAGTACCACATAGAGCAGGAGGCCGTTGAGCGCATGGCGCTTGCGCCATTCCAGCTTCAAATCTTTCCACAACAGGGTTTTCAGCTCTTTGAGCATTCTATGCTACATTATTTTTCAAAGGTAGTGCATAAGCGCAAAAAGTCTCTTTTATATTGTACCGAAAGCTTTCTTCCCTTGGCGTGGCGTTTTCTTTGTTATTGGCCATCTTTGTATGAGCTAAAATCAAATCCAATGAATCCGGATATCCTTGAAAACAAGAAGAAAAAAGCAGCCGCCTTTGACCCCAACGGCCATGCCCTCGACAACGGACAGCTCTTCGGCCTTCCTTTCACCTTTGAAGAATCAGCGGTGGCCATCCTGCCCGTTCCCTGGGAAGTGACCGTTTCCTATCATCACGGCACTTCGCTCGGTCCGGAGGCGGTCTTGCGGGCATCCGCACAGGTGGACCTCTATGACCCCGACCTGCCCGATGCCTGGAAATACGGAATCTACATGCTTGACATATCAAAAGAATGGCTCAACAGAAACAAGCAGCTGAGGCCGCGGGCCCTCGAAATTCAAAGACTGCGCGAGAAGGGCGAGATCAGTAGTGTGCAGATAAAAAACTCGCTTTCCTCCATCAATCAGATATGCCGCGAACTCGAAGATTGGGTCTATACCCAGACGGAAAGGCTGGTCCATCACGGCAAACTGGTGGGGATATTGGGTGGCGAACACAGTGTCTCGCTCGGATTTATGAAGGTGCTGGCCCACAAATACGAAAACTTCGGCATCCTGCAGATGGATGCCCATGCCGACCTGCGGAAGGCCTACGAAGGGTTTGAGCACAGCCATGCTTCGGTCATGTACAATGCACTGGCCATTGAGCAGGTCAGCAAAATCGTGCAGGTGGGCATTCGCGACTACTGCCAGGAGGAGGCTGACCGCACGGCCCGAAGCCGCGGGCGCATTGTCCCTTTCAGCAATCAGGCCATTCGCCATCGGCTCTACCGGGGCGAAAGCTGGGCCGCCATCTGCGATGAAATCATTGAGGCCCTCCCCCAAAATATCTACATCAGTTTTGATATTGACGGCCTCGACCCCAAGCTCTGCCCCAATACCGGAACGCCCGTCCCCGGAGGATTCGAACTGCAGGAAACTTTTTTCCTCCTCCGCAGGCTGGTCGAGTCAGGGCGCAAAATCATCGCTTTCGACCTCGTGGAAGTGGCCCCCGGTGAAGATGACTGGGACGGCAATGTAGGAGCCCGTGTGCTTTTCAAGCTTTCCAATTTCCTTCTGCAATCCCAAGCCGGGCAGGCCGCTGCCTATCTGGTATGAAGATTAATCCCTTCCGCCCGTTAACTGTCCAAAATGCAATTGTTTTCATATAAATCCGGAAGCTATGCACTTCATTTTCAAAAAAACCGCAGTTCTTTTTTTCTGGCATTTTTGGCGGCCCCGCTCTTCTCACAAGTTCTGATATATACGGACAGCACGGCTGCCGCCCGGCCCCTGCCTCCGCATTGGCGGGGCCACAATCACTCGGCCAACAGCCTGAGAAGCTGGTATGACAATCCGGACTATGAACGGGAATATGCCAAACTGCATGCCGGCATCGAAAGGTGGCCCGGAGGCAACAGCGGCAACAGCTATCGCTGGCAGACGGAACTAAAGTTTCCAAACCGTTTCAACCTGAAGAATGCGGCCGCCTACATGGACCGCTTTGGCGCAGAACTTCAAATGGTGGTCAATTTCGGAAACGGCAGCCCTGCCGAAACCGCTCATCTGCTGAGAGTCTGCAACAGCCCCCTGCCCCGCTACCGCCAGCTACGCGACAGCCTTCTCGATCATCCCGAAGCGCTGAATATAAAAATATGGGAAATCGGCAATGAATCTACGGATGCCTGGACCTTTGCCTGGTCGTGGCTCGGCTATCAGGAGCAAATTCATTTCCGAAGCGGACAGCCATCCATAAAATTTTCAGAGAAAACAGCAGACAGCATGTACTATTATGGCGGAGAATTTTATCGCCAGGGCTGGGTAGAAATCATTGGCGGCCTCGACCTGCGAACAGCCATTCTGGGCGACATGCACTTTTATCAGAATGCAATGGCTGCCGATACCGTCAAGGTGGAATTTCCGGCCCTGGATACCAGCGATGCCTCTGCCATGCGCATCTACCGCACATCCGGCTTTGACCCTGCATGGGTGAGCACGCTCAGCAATCCGGGGCCGCTCTACGACAGCATCGCCCGGCCGCACAACCTTCTTTCATCCCGGGAATATGACTATCACACGGACAAAGTCTTCCTCCATCCGGCAGGCGGGATAAAAAGCAACGACCTGATCCTCATAGAATATCTCAGCACCGGGCATTCGGGGGCTTTCGAATTTCGCGACAGCATCAAAGCCAACGACCCCGCTTCGCTGGTGGGCTACACGGTAAAAATCACACCGGAGCTGGAAAGCATTCAGGGTTTTGTTGACGATTTCCGGCAGAGTCCGCCCGATTTTATGATCAAACACCCCTACGCTACAGGCATTACCAAGCCCTTGCTTGACAGCTCCTATTTTTCGGAAACGGCATACATCGCGCAATTTAAAGCCGGTCAGTTGATTGCCTTCCGGCAGGAATGGAATCAGCGCAAAAACGACTGGAACCTTGCCCGGGCACCCCGGGCTGGGCATTACGGAGTGGAACATCGGCCTCTGTGATGATTGTCCGGAGAACCACCCCTTTGACGGAATCGCATCGGCCCTTTACGTGGCCGACTACTGGGCGCGTGTGATTGAAAATGCCTTTCAGGACTCTCTTGATTTAACGGTCATCAATCATTTCGGCCTTGTGGCCACCGGAAATAACTTCATCCACCTGCTGCATCCCAATTCCAAACGCTTTTCCGTCAGCCCCGAAGGCAGAGCCGTGCAAATGCTTATGCAGGTAATTGCCGAAGGATATTTCAAACCCCGGATTCTGCAAATGCCCGCAATTACAATAGGATACGGAGGAATCAGCCAAACAATAGATGCACTTTCGGTCTATGCAGGCCTCTCGGCCGATAAGCAACGTGTGCGTCTGCTGATTGTCAACCGCGATGACGAGAATGCCCATCCCCTGGAATGGCCCATTCCCGGCTCATGGGTGAGCGACAGTCTGCTTATCGAAAGCTTTACGGGAACTATGACGGACAGCCATACGAATCACCAGATTCAGCGACAGGCATTCAACGACTCGGTCTTGTCGGTCTCGGTCCCTGCATATTCCCTTCTTCGTCTCGAGCTGAAACTTGCATTTCCGGTGGGTATCAAGAGCAACGAGGCCACCGGGCAGGCGTTGCGTCTATATCCCAACCCGGCCGGAGACGTGCTTTTTCTCGTTTCGAAGCAAGATTTGCAGCAGGTGGAATTATACGATCTCTCGGGCCGTCTGCTGCTTCGCAGAGATGTGGGAGGCAGACGCTTTGAGATGGCGCTGGATGACATTCCGCGGGGCATGTATCTGCTTCGCATAAGCGGTTCCGCAGGCAGGGTCACACGCAGATTGATCCGGCAATAAGCTCAGATCAAGCGGTTTCGTGTGGCAATGCGCAGGGCCTCCACTTTGTTGTGTACCTGCAGTTTTCTGTAGATGTTTTCAATGTGCTTGCGCACCGTACCGCTGCTGATAAAAAGGTTTCCCGCAATCTGTTCGTAGCGGAGGCCCTTGCTCAGGTGATTCAGAATCTCAAGTTCGCGCGGTGTGAGCCCGAAGTCCTCCTGCTCCTCAAAAGATCCGGGTTGTGTTCGAACAAGATTCAGCACTTTGGCGGCAATGCCGGCCGACATGGGGGCACCGCCCTGCATCACCAGCTCAATGGAACGGTGAATCATCTCCGGGCTTTCGTCCTTGAGCAAATAACCGGAAGCACCCGAGAGGATGGCCTTGAATAGGTTCTCATCGTCATCGAAGACCGTACTCATTATCACTTTGATCTGCGGGTAGCGCTCTTTCACTTTCCTTGTCGCCTCAATCCCGTCCATCACCGGCATCTGAATGTCCATCAACACCACGTCCAGATTTTTATGGTGCCGGGCAAAATCCAACAGTTCTTCCCCGTTTTCTGCGATATGAACGACCCGGAAACCGGGTGAGAGCAATATTTTTTTTCGAAGGGCTTCCGCCAATCTGGGAATATCCTCACATATCGCTACGTGTATTTGTGGCATAGAATAATATTTTTACTAAATAACAACCCTTCTCCGCTTATTAAAATACGTATTAGCTCGTAGATTTTGTTACGGGCAGGCGGACTATGATGCGGGTACCCTCTCCGGGCTTGCTTATGATCTCACATTCTCCGTTGACTTCTTCCATGCGCTCCCGCATGTGAGAAAGGCCGTATCCCTTTGTAACGAGCGCAGGGTCAAAGCCGATGCCCTTGTCGGAAATGAGTAGGCAAAGCTGCCCTGATTCGAGGTATATTTCCCATCTTATCCGGTCTCCACCCGCATATTTCAAAGCATTTTGCAGCGCTTCCTGGCTGATACGGTATAGACTGATAACCTGGCCGGGACTGAGCCCGATATCTTCCGGAATCCGGTCCTCAATTTCTATTTCAATGCCTGCCATACTGCTCATCCTGCCGGCAAACTCCCTGACCTTTGCCACCAGTTCGCGCACAGGCATATGGTCGGATTTAAAGGCCCAGATGGTTTCCCGGAGATCGGCCATTGCCTGGCGGGCATAATTGCTCACATCATTCAGCCAATCCTTCTCTCTTTCATCCCGGGTTTCAAAAGCTTTGCTGTCCAGTGCCGAAGTGATGAGCGTCAGCTCCGCCCCGATGTTGTCATGCAGATCGCGTGAGATGCGCAGGCGCTCGTTTTTAATCCGGTTTTGCATTTCCTTTCTTGCCAGTTCCTCCTTCAGAGCCGCTTCTTTTTTCAGAAATTCCTGCTTTTTCCTGTTGTAAATACTGAGGTATATCAAAGTCAGCACCAGGAGGAAGGTTCCGGCAGCAAACATTCCCAACCAGACATTCCGTTGCTTCACGTCCAGTTCCTGCTCTGCAATCCGTTTGTCTTTTTCGGCTGTCTCATATTTCGTCTGCATTTCAAGCAACTGTTCGGAGCGGGCCTTGTTGAATATGCTGTCTTTCAGCACACTGTAGTGTTTGTAATATGCAAAGGCACTGTCGCTCATCCCCTCCGCTGCGTAGAGGTCCGAGAGGGTCAGATATATATGCTTTGTCAGGTCTCTGAATTGAATTGAGCGGCTGATGTCCAAAGCCGTATCAAGATAGGCCCGGGCTTCTTCAAACTGCCCGTCCCCGGCTGCCACTTCTCCGATATTGGTGTAAGCAATGGCCAGTCCGTGCGGGTCTTTGTGCTTTTTCCTGATGGCAAGGGATTTCTTCAGATAGTAAAGCGAGCTGTCGATCTTTCCCAGTTCGGCAAAATTGATGCCCAGGTTGACAAAGTCATAGCTGAGCCCCGCTTCATCCTGCTGCTTTTTCTTAATCCGGGACGAATGATGAACAAAGCGGATGGCCTTTTCGAATTCGCCTTTCATCGTGTAGATGACGCTCATATTGTTGAAGGCATTGGCCATCTGCACCTCATCTTTGGCCTCCCGGGAAAGATCGAGGGCTTTTTGCAGTGCTTTCAGCCCGCTTTCCAGGTCTCCCTGTTTACGGTAGAGCACTCCGATTTCATTCCATGCAGCAGCTTCCATGCCCGGATTGCCGGCCTTTTTTGCGATATCCGCTGCTTTCAGGTAAAGCGCCAGGGAAGAGTCGTGGACTCCTTTGAAGTACCAGGCATTTCCTTCCAGGATCAGGGCCCTGCTCAGCACAGCGGACGCTCCAATGCTTTTTGCAAAATTCTGTGCTTCAACGGCCACAATGATAGCCGAGTCGTAGTCCCTTTTCAGATACATTTTGATCTGTTCCAGGTACTGATCTGCCTGCTGCTTGTCAGAATTCACTTTCGCATACCCGTTTTCTTCCGGGTTTTTGATTCCGGCAAGGGCGCCCGAATGAGCGGAAAAGAAAAAAACACAGGCAAAAAGCCCTGAAAAAAAGTAGGATCGCACAGAGTAAAGATAAAGAAGCCCATCATAAAATAACAGATAGGAGGCATCTGCAGGGCTTGAGCCGGCAGCAGATCCACATTATAAGTCGGCACTCAGACCGAGGCGCAGAATTCGCGGAGCACCGGGACGGACACCGGCCGGCCTGCGGGCGGCAATATATACCGAATTTGTAATGTTGTTGCCCGACAGATAAAGTGTGAAGTGCTTGTTGAGTTGTTGATGAACCGAGGCATCGAGTGTAAAATGGGCTTCGGTGGCATAGGCCGGCTGAAGCGCCCCGGAACCGGCCCTGCTTCGCATGGCACTCTGATAGTTGTAACGAAGTTCCACCCGGGTGCCGGCATTTTGCCAGGCACTTTGCAGGGTAAGGGTGTGCCGGGGTATGTATGGCAATTCATCTCCTGCCTGAACTGCGCCCCAGGGTTCGTAGTCACTCTCAAAACTGTTGAGAAAATGAGCTTTTGTGAAGGCATAGATAAGGGACACAGGAAGAGAAGCCCCGTGTTTGGAGCGGCCGCGGAGGTCGTAGCTGATGTTGAATTCCACTCCCCGCGCCAGCACGGCTCCCCCGTTGTATAGGAGGCCGCTGCCGCTGCCGCCCGAAGCGGCCAGGTCGGAACCCAGCAGGTTGCTGAAGTCGTGCAGCCAGAGGGTCATCTGTGAGCGGACAAGGCCTTCGGATTTGCGAAATCCCAGTTCATAATTGACACTGGATTCGGGGCGGGCACCCGCCTGTGTCCCCGGGGGCGAATAGCCCCTGTGCACCCCTCCGAAGAGGGAATAACCCCGCTTCATCCTGTAGTCCAGACCGATGCCCGGAATCAGCGCCAGAGCATGGTTGTGGCTGATTACAAGGTCTTCCCCGCTGCGATCGGGGTCGGAGCGGCCGTAGTCCATCTTTTGGTTTCTTGACGATTCCAGCCGCAATCCCGGCATGAGGGTCAGGCCTTTGACCTTCAGCGTGTATTGCAAAAAACCCGACCAAGCCAGGGCCGAAGCTATGCGGTTGCTCTCCGATCCGGGGGCCCCTTTTTCGCGGAGAAAAAGTACGTAGTCTTCCATGAAATAGCGGTCGCGCTGCTGAAAACGATCCATGCGATCGTAATGAAGACGCGTACCGATCAGCCATTTATGACGAAATATTCCGCTGCGCAAGGAAAATGCTGCATTGGCCTGCACGCCTTGGCTCACATAGCTTCTGTTGTTGGCCTTCAGCAGGAGCTCCCCGCTGCTGTCGCCCCGGGCAATCGCAAGGGCCTGCCGGCTCTGCCCGCTTCCGTCAAAAATGTCGGAAATCGACAGGGCCTCCCCGTCTGCGATGATTTTGTCCAGTTTGTACCAGTTTCTTGAGAAGTCGTTTCGATATACGGTGGCTGCAATTTCCGTGTTTTTCGAAAGAATCAGTTTGTAGAGTGCCGACAACTGCCGCTGCTCTGCCTGCATAAGGTCACGCGCTCCGGCCGCATAGCGCTGAAAGGGGTCGCGCTCAAAATCCGCCTCGCTCAGTCCGAGATAGCTTTCGTTTGAGTTTTCCCGCATCCAGGCAGCTTTCAGGGTGATGGATTGATAGACTTTGCGGCCGGGGGCCGTGTTGAATCGCACTTTGGTAAGGAAATCCGACTTTTCGAAGCCGCTGGAGCCCTCAGCGGGAAGGCGCTTAAAACCGTTGCTTCCCATAAAATGGCCTTCCACGAGATAGGCTACGTTTTTGTGGCTGTTGCCGGCAAAGGAGTGCAGGCGGTGAAAGCCGTAGCTCCCCCCTTCCATGCTCAGCCCGGCTTTCATCACGGCCGGGATGGGCGTGGATATCAAATTGACGGCTCCCCCCGTGGTATACGGACCGAAGCGGATCTGACTGCTGCCCCGGAGCAGTTCCATGGAATACATGCGGCCGAAAGTCGGGAAGTAGTATGCTGCAGGTGCACTGTAAGGAGCCGGGGCAGCCAATACACCGTCTTCCATGATGGTGATTTTCTGGCTGCGCTCGCTGCCCGTTCCCCGCAGGCCGATGTTGGGGCGCAATCCGAATCCGTCTTCTTCCTGGAAATAAACCCCCGGAATCTCCTTAAGCTGATTGTTGATATTGAAATCACGAAAGGCCTTCAATCGCCTGGGCGAAAGGTAAAAGCCGTTGCCGGGCAGGGCAAAGCTTCCGGTCATGCCATTGGTCAGGGAAATGCCGCTGACCTCGAGTCCCGGCAATTTGTAGATGTCCTCATTCAAACGCAAAAGAAGGCGTTGCTCCTCTCCTGCTTTCAGTGTCAGCTCCGCACGGTGGCTCTCAAAACCCAGTGCCGTAACGTTTAGATGGTATTTGCCCGGCTTCAGGTGGCGAAACTCAAAGCTTCCATCGGCTGCCGTGACTGCCCAGTAGTCACCGGGACTGAGCAATAGGGTGACGCCCGGAATGCCTTCCCCGCTGGCTTCATTCTGTACACTGCCGGCAATCGAAGACTCCTGCGCCCGGACGGCCATTTGCAGGGTCAGTAAAAGAACCAGGAATAAATGCTTCATTTTGGGTATATGCTTATTTAGAACCATTCTAAATTGCAAAACTATAAAAAGCTTTTAGAAAGCAGAGGGTTAATTTGAAAGAAAAAATCAGCAGGGAAATAAAACGTGTATACTTCAGAGAACCCAGGCGAAATTAATCAAGACAAAGCACTTGCCATGGCAGCGCCTTGAGCGGCATAACAATAGTGAAACGAATTTGCCTCCTTCGGCAAATGAGAATTTTCTATCTTTGCCCTTAAATGAAAATCATTTTTGCCATAGCTGCTTCGCTGCTCTTGTATCTCACGGCAATGCCCTGTGATGATTATACGGCATTGAGCGTTTGGCAAGATCATGAGTACAGCAGTCAGGAAGATCATTCCGATCTACCCGTTCCCGATGATTGTTCCCCGTTTTGTATTTGCCAGTGCTGTCATATTCCCATCAACTTTGATCTTCATGTCAGTGCGTTGATGCCCCTTACAAATACAGCAATAAATAAAGAGATGAACGGGGAAGATATCGTCCCCCGGCACATCATCCATTCCATCTGGCATCCGCCCCAATTTATCTAATATTTTTTCCGGATTTCCGCTTCTTTTTCAAGCGTTTTGACGTGCTTGGTCGCTATATCCGAAAGCGGCAAGAGAAGAAATCCGGTCATCTGCTGTTTCCGGTTATTCCTGTGAACATAAAGCGGTCGCACACCGGAATCTCCCTTTAAGGATAAGTTTTATTTTCTTCTTTCTTCTATTGTAAAATCTTAAATATGATCAATAAAATAATATTGTTCTCTATCCGGAACAAATTGATTGTCGGACTGCTGACACTTGCCATGATCGGGGTCGGTCTATACTCCATGTCAACGATCAATCTGGGATCGGTACCGGACATTACGAATAATCAAATACAGGTAATTACCGTATCACCCAATCTGGCTACCGAAGACATTGAGCAATTCGTCACTTACCCCATTGAGATGTCCATGGGCAACCTGCCCGGGGTGGAGGAGATTCGCTCTATTTCGCGCTTTGGCCTATCGGTGGTGACCATCATTTTTGAGGACCGTATGGGCACCTATTTGCCGCGGCAACTGGTACAGGAAAAGCTGAACGAACTGCAGGAGAGCATTCCTCAAAAATTTGGCAGTCCGGTGATGGGGCCCATTTCCACCGGTTTGGGTCAGATATACGAATACACCATTCAGCCGCAGCCCGGCTACGACAGCCTCTACACGGCCATGGACCTGCGAACCATTCAGGACTGGATCGTGAAGCGGCAGCTGACCCTGCTTGACGGAGTGGTTGAGGTCAATTCATTCGGAGGCTACATCAAGCAATACGAAGTAGCGCTCAACCCCGGGAAACTCAAAGCCATGGGCATCTCCATATCCGAAGTATTTCGAGCCCTTGAGCAAAACAACCTCAACACCGGAGGCGCCTATATTGAACGCAACCACATGGCCACTTTCATCCGGGGCGAAGGACTTGTGCGATCATTAGAAGATATAAAAAAGATAATAATCCGAAATGAGAACGGCATTCCGGTCACCATAGGAGATGTGGCCGAACGCATTCATTACGGGCATGCGGTTCGATACGGGTCATTTTCACGTGACGGAAAGGAAGCTGTCGGAGGCATTATTATGATGCTTAAAGGGTCAAACCCCAACGCAGTAATAAAAAATGTAAAGCAGAGAATTGAGGAAATTCAAAAGTCGCTCCCCGAAGGATTAAAAATTGATGCCTACCTGGATCGCAGCAACCTGATTTCCCGGACGACTTCTACCGTAACTAAGAATTTGATGGAAGGGGCCCTAATTGTCATCTTCATGTTGGTATTGCTTTTAGGAAGCTTGCGCGGTGGCATTATTACGGCAACGGTCATTCCGCTCTCTCTGCTCTTTGCCTTTATTCTGATGAAGTTTACGGGTGTTTGGGCCAATCTGATGAGCCTGGGGGCCATTGATTTCGGAATTATTGTGGATGGTGCCGTGATCATCGTGGAAGGCACGGTGCATGAGATTGAAAAGCAAATCAAAAAAGGCATGAATAAATTCAGCGGCAGTACCATGAATGAGCTGGCATTTAAAGCCGGAAGCACCATGATGAATTCTGCCTTTTTCGGACAGTTGATCATTCTTATTGTTTTCTCGCCCATACTCTTTCTCACCGGTGTGGAAGGGAAGATGTTTCGTCCTATGGCATTTACTTTTGGATTTGCCATTTTGGGTGCTATAATTCTCTCATTAACATATGTGCCGATGATGGCATCGCTGATGCTCAGGCCGATTGCGAACAAGCGCAATTTCATTGCACGATTCGAGAAGGCCGTTGAGCGCTTAAGCGGGAAGATAATCAAAGGCATACATTTCTTATATCATCCTCTTTTGAAAGGGGCTCTGCGTTTTCGTACACCATTAATTATTTTTTCTGTCGTTTTGCTTGCCGGCAGTATTTATACCTTCTCAAGGATGGGGGGCGAATTCATACCTCAGCTGGATGAAGGGGACTTGGCAATGCAGGCATTAATCAGGCCCGGAAGTTCATTAAGTGAAGCCACGGAAGTTTCAATAGAGATTGAAAAGTACCTCCTGGCTCATTTTCCCGAAGTTCTTACGGTTACCTCCCGGGTCGGAGTGGCCGACATCCCGACCGACCCCATGCCCATGGACATAGCCGACATGTATATTATCCTCGAAAAAGACAAGTCAAAATGGGTAAGTGCCGAAAGTAAGGATGAACTCATCGAAAAGATTAGTGAAAGTTTGAACCGGGAATTTACAGGTGTCAATCTTGTTTTTACGCAACCGGTCGAACTACGCTTCAATGAGTTGCTCGAAGGAGTACGTGAAGATATAGCCGTCAAACTTTATGGCGAAGACTTGGGTATACTTGAAGAGAAAAAGAAGGAGATGGAAGCCATTATCCGTACAGTACCTGGGGTAGGCGATGTCAGCTCCGAGCGAACCTCCGGATTGCAGCAAATCACCATCACCTATAATCGCGACAAGGTGGCCCAATACGGGCTAAACATAGAAAAACTCAACGAATATGTAAGTACTGCATTTGCCGGAGGAAAAGCCGGGGTAGCATTTGAAGGTGAAAAACGATTCGACATTGTTGTTCGTTTTGACAAGGCATATCACGAAAGCATTGATGATATCAAATTGCTCTACATTGACCTGCCGGACGGGACTCAGATACCGATCAAGGAAGTGGCCGATATACGTTTCGTTTCGGGGCCCATGCAAATCTCACGAGAGAATACCTTTCGCAGGACCTATGTGGGCATTAATGCACGCGGACGGGATATAGAGTCCATCATTAAAGACATTGAGGCACGACTCAATGCGTCTTTAGAGCTTCCTCCGGGATATTACATTACCTACGGAGGTGCTTTTGAAAACCTGCAAAGAGCCAAAAAGCGACTCGGATTGGTGGTGCCCATCGCGTTGGCCCTCATTTTCATCCTGCTCTATTTTGCCCTGAAATCCTTGAAGCAATCCCTCATGATATACATGGCCATTCCCTTGGCAGCCATCGGTGGCATTTTTTCGCTTTCCGTGCGCGGCATGCCCTTCAGTATTTCGGCCGGTATCGGCTTTGTGGTTCTTTTCGGTGTGGTAGTCCTCAACGGCCTGGTTTTGATCAGCCGCTTTAATGCTCTCAAACAAGACGGAATAACAGATCTGAAAAAAAGAATCTTTTTAGGTACCAAAGAACGGCTGCGCCCCATAATGCTGACGGCAGTAACGGATATCATGGGCTTCATACCCATGGCATTTTCGCATTCGGCCGGTGCCGAGGTGCAACGCCCACTGGCTACGGTAGTGATTGGTGGCCTCATCTCAGCCACCCTTCTCACGCTCATTGTGCTGCCGGTTCTTTATTATTTGGTAGAGAGCCGGAGCGATCATCCAGGCAGAAAACAAGGCCTCAGACAAGGTGCTGCGCTGTTCGTGATACTGATCTCCGGCCTTTTCTTTGCTTCCGACATGCGGGCACAGTCTCCGGCCGAACGTCCGATTACCCTTAAAGAAGCGAGAAAGCGGGTCGTGCAGAATTATCCGTCCATGGAGATGGCCCGCCTCGAAGTGGAGCGGCAAAAAGCGCTGCGCAGAAGTGCCTGGAAGATGGGAAGCACCGGGTTATATACCGGCAAGGAAGAAGCAAGCCAGGGTTCGGCAGCCATCTACAACACCATCGGCATCCAGCAGCAGGGACTGGCTCCCTTTGCCATCGGCCCGGGGCTGAAGCTGAGGGATGCACAGACGGCTCTGGCAGGCGAATCATTGGGCCTGCAAAGCCTTTCACTGTCACTCAGAGTGAGCAATGCGTGGTGCGATGTATACACCAGCCGCGAGATATACCGGGTCTACACGGCCCTCGACTCCCTCTTCTCGGGAATCCGTGAAGCCGCTGAGCTTCGTTTTCAGACAGAGGCCATCTCCAGGCTTGAATACCTGGCCACTGTAAACGAAGCCAATGAAGTGAAAAACCGAAGGGAGCAGGCATATCGTGACTATCGCAGTGCTCTTCAGCGATTCAACCGATGGTTTGACAGCGACACCCTCTTCACCGTGGCATCCCTCCCCCTCGATGAATTTGCCAGGCCGCTGACCCTGCTACCCGATTCGATCCGGCAACATCCGCTTCTGAGGCGTTCGGAACAGGAAGTAGCTGTGGCACGGGCCCGCCTGCGGGTAAATAAAGCCCAGTACCTGCCACAATTGAGCGGCCAATACAATCGCCAGATTGTAGACGGGCAAGGCGGATTTTACCTTTATCAACTGGGCATCAGCATACCCCTTTTCTACGGGCCGACAGCAGGCCGGGTAAAAGCAGCCGGGGTGAATGTGCAGATCAAAGAAGCGCAGTATCGCCAGACACGCCTCGAGCTTGAGTCCGGGTATTACAGCGTGCGCGAGCAATATCTGAAGTGGCTTGATTCCTGGGCCTATTATCGCGACCATGCCCTGCCACTGGCCAGGGAACAACGCATAGCTGCACTGACGGCTTACGGCAAAGGGCAGATTGATTATACCGGATTTTTGCAGAATGTCCGCTTTGCCATGCGCATGGAATCGGAGGCCTGGATGGTGCTAAACAGCTATCTCAAAAGCCGCTTCCGCCTGGAGTACTTTCTTTCAAATAATTATTAACAGTAAATCATAAAGCATTAAAGAATGAAAAAATTATTGAATTGGACGCTCATACTGATCTTAAGTCTTTTTCTCGCAGCCTGCGGGCAAAGCCAACAAACGGAAGGCAGAGAAAAGGGAAGCAGCGAGGAAGCCGGCAGTCAGGCCGCACACGAAGCGCATGAAGCGCATGAAGAAGAAGGCCCGGGTGCCGTGCACCTGCCTGCCTACAAGGTCGAAAAGATGAATATCGAAGTGGATACACTTCCTTTGCGCAATCTCCACAGCTATGTGGTCTCCAACGGCACCCTCGAGGTGCCGCCACAACACGAGGCCACCGTCACAGCTATCCTCGGAGCCAATATAATCGAGATACTTGTAATGGAAGGTGATAAAGTAAACAAAGGGGATGTGCTGGCTTATGTGCAGCATCCCGACCTCAGTGATTTGCAAACCCGCTATCTGCAAAGCTATCATCGCCTGCAGTTTCTCGAAAAGGAGTATGAACGGCAGGAAGCCCTCTACAGCGCCCGGGTGGGCTCGGGGAAAGATTTCCAAAGAACACGCTCGGAATACGAATCTCTGAAAGCAGGGCTGGCCGGCCTCGAATCGCAGCTCCGACAGCTCAAGCTCGACCCGGAAAGGATCAAGTCGGAAGGTATCTACGAAAAAATTCCGGTCGTCAGCCCTATCAACGGATATATCGAGAAGGTCTTCGTACAGCTGGGGCAGTATGTCAATCCGCAGGATCGCCTCTTTATGGTCGTCAATACCGAATATATCCATGCCGACCTGATGGTCTTCGAAAAAGACGTCCACCTGGTACGTGCCGGACAGGAGCTCCACTTTAGCGTTCAGTCGCTGCCCGGTGAGCTTATTACCGCCCATATCTATGCCGTAGGGCGCACTTTTGAGCAGAATCCCAAGGCCGTACACATTCACGCACGCATCGACCGGAAAAACGAATTCCTCATCCCGGGCATGTACATCAGTGCCCGCATCAATACGGGCGAGCGCAAGGTCCATGCCCTGCCCGCGAGTGCCGTTGTAGCCGAAGCAGAAAAGAAATTTATTTTTGCCGCCAGCGAGCATATCGAAGACGGGGAAAAGGAATGGGAATTCCAAATGATAGAAGTTCGCACGGGCATTCAGGATGACGATTGGGTGGAAATTCGCCTACTCGAAAAGCTGCCTGAAGGAACGAAAGTGGTATGGAACAATGCTTATTATCTCATATCGGAGATGAAAAAAGGACAGACCAGTCATTCTCACTAGCCCCCTTTACATCCTGCTAAAAAAAAGGCCTCCCGATCGGAGGTCTTTTTTTATATATGTTTCCGGGCAGAAAAACCTTTTAAAATACATGTATCATTCTATGTCCTTCCGCAATAAAGCAGAATCACCTCACCCAAAGGCAGGTCTGGCAGGTTCAGGCAATCAACTTGCTGACGGGCATCAGAGGCTCTATCTTTCTTCCGCTTCAATCCTGAGGACGAAAGAGCAATCACCCTTCTTAGGTTTTTTCCTTCAGGAGACAGGTAATATCCAGCGCAAGTTCCTGAACTTCCACAGAATTTGTTCCATCATAGAATCCTCTGATATGACCGTTGGCATCAACTAAAACAAATTTCTCGGAGTGAATAAATCCGCCCGGTGAACTTTTATTAATGGCCATTGAAAGTTTAAAGCCATACCAACCCAAAGGATAAATTTCCTTTGTTTTACCGGTTAAAAAGTACCAATTAACAGCATTGAGTGAGTTTTGAGCAATATAGTCCCTGAGAGCTTCGGGAGTATCTCTTTTTGGATCAACCGTAATGGATAGCAAAAAAACATTGGATGTATCCGTCATACTTCTGAGGCGATTCATTTGCCGAGTCATTAAAGGACAAATAGACGGACAGGATGTGAATATAAAATCAACCACATATACTTTCCCATCCAGTTGACCGGAAGCAAAATCATTGCCATATTGATCCGTCAGAACAAACTCGGGTACCGTATGTAGGACGGAGTCAATATGGACACTATCTTTGGTAAAAACAGGGCCCCGGGCACCGTAATAAGGCAAGGGTGTGTCACAGGACTTTTTTCGGCAGGCAAGAGATGTGACGGCAATCAGCGGAAAAATAAAAAGAAGAAATACAAAAGCATTATGAGGGATACGCGCGAACCGTGAATAAGGAAAGACCCGTTTAATTGTTTTTAACATAAATTTTGTATATCCAGTAGAAGAAAGCACCCATAAGTGAAATCACGAAGAGAAGAAGCATCAATGTAGCAGATTTATAGGCGAGTATCTCGGCATCCGAATAACTCCCTCCGCAAACACTACAAGCATAAACGCGTGGGGAAGAAAGGGTAAATAGCAGAATAGCACTAATCAGTCGCATATCGAAGTATCAATCAGGAAAGATAAACTAAAATATAAAGAACAGGCCAGATACCTACGACAAAAAACCAATATAAGGCACCTGCCGTAAGTTCAGCGGATAAATTCTTTTTCTTATTTCTCCGGATACGGAGTTGAATATAAATAAGTGCGGCAACCCCGAAAAGAGCATGAAAAGCATGGGCACCAACGATAGTGTAGAAAAAAGCTGCGTACAGGCCCGAAGAACTTGTCATCCCGAAGTTGATAAGTCGAACCCATTCGGCTCCCTGCAAAAGAATGAAAAGCGAAGCGAGCAGAATCGTAAGAATCAGCCAGAAAGCTATTTTTTTATCCTTCTTATATTTCCTTACGGCCAGTGCAAGTGTAAAAGCACTTACAAGAAGGAAAAGAGAGTTGAACAAAGTAGACAATACAGGCAAACGAGGCTGTCCGGGGGGAGGCCACTCTGAAGCCGGAACATCAGCTCTGTTGACAATAAAAGCACTGATCAAGGCGGCAAAAAACATCAACTCGGTAAATAGCAGGGTGATCACACCTAAGACAGCCGATGGGATTCCCTTTTGTATGTAGGGAGTGTCGGGATTAAATACTGAGTCTTCAGAAATCATTCCTGTCGCGGTTTTCATGATGCTTCTTCAATTTATCGGCTCAAAAAAGGAAATTATTTTGGAGCCAGCTCCAATTTGACCAATGGAAAGTCGGGATACATTCCCCAAAAAAAGGCAAGCAGAATAAAAAGAACCGCCCCAATGCTTATAATCCAGAGAAATAAGTTTTCATACTTAAGATGCATAAAGTTGCGGATAACCAGGGCTGCTTTAATAATTGCCGTACCAAATACCAGTGCTATAAGCAAGGACTTTGCAGGCATCAGGTCCCCAAGCAGGCTGATACCCAGAAGGACAATAAGAGTAAGATAAATCATATTGTAGTTGGGATGCCCGTGATAGTCCATTTCTTTCGGGACGGGCACCTCATGGCCCAATCCGTTTTCATCTGTATTCTTCTTGTACATAAGGCTTAATTTAATCTTTTAAATTTGTTTTTGGTTTTTCATTAATACACGATCGCTTAAGTATCTATTTCAGAATATAAAGCAAGGGGAAGAGGAATATCCAGATCAGGTCCACCATATGCCAGTACATTCCGGCAAGTTCCACACGATGAAAGTACTTACCCTTTCTTACCTGCAACATGACAACAAATATAGCAATCATACCGGCAAGAACATGCAATCCATGCAAACCGGTCATCAAGTAATAGTACATCCAAAAAAGAGAAGCCACCCCCTGCCCCGAGTCTACCAGGCCCGGACTTCTAAGGGTAAAGCCGTGTGATATCTCGGTACTGTATTCAATTCCCTTAACAATAAGGAATATGAGGCCGCAAAGCAAAGTCAGGGAGAGAAAACGCACAACATTTTTGCTATCCTTTGCCAGGGAAGCCTTATGTGCTTTTACTACAAAAAAACTACTTGTAAGCAGCACAAAAGTATTCAGGGCACCAAGAGCTGTGGAAGTATATTGAGCCTGCTCCCCCCATTCGGGATAGCGAATTCGCATTAGTAGATAACTGACAACGGCAGCACCGAAAATAACCAACTCTCCGGCAATAAGAAGCCACATTCCCAAGCGACCCTGGGGGATATCCCGAAGTCCGGGCCTGACGGTAATCGTACGATTCATTTTTCTATTATTTTTATTACAAACTAAATCACTTTATTCTGAGGAAGGTAATCTTCTTTCATATCAGGATTGCCATAGTCATACGGGTCACGGTACACTTGAGGATACTTAACAAAATTACCATGAGGTGGTGGCGAGGTGGTCTGCCATTCCAGAGTATTGGCCTTCCACGGATTTTCTTCCGATTTTTTGCCTGAGCGCAAACTCTTCAGCAGATTAAATAGAAAGATAAATTGGGAAAGAATGAGAATAATGGCGGATATTGTAGCAAATTGCCTGAAAGATATGTGCCAACTGCTCATTAAGGAGTCAAAAGCTGAATAGTCATTAATTCTCCGGTGTTGGCCGTCAAGCCCAAGGAAGAAAATGGGGAAGGCAAATCCCTGAAAAAATATAAACGTAAACCAGAAATGAATTTTTGCAAGCACCGTATTGTACATTCGACCCGTAAATTTGGGGAACCAATAATAAAAAGCTGCAAAGAACCCGAAAAAAGTAATTGGAAAGAGAGTATAGTGAAAATGAGCAACAACAAACGAGGTGTCGTGTACATATATATCAAAAGTATCGGAGCCGAGATACAGGCCGGTAAGCCCACCGACAAGAAAGATGGCTATAAATCCGAGAGCCCACATCATCGGCACTTTAAGCTGAATATTTCCTCCCCACAGGGTTGCAATATATGACAACATAATGCCTGCAAACGGAATAGAAATGAGGATGGTGCCAATGCTGAAAAATGTGGCCATGCGCGGATCAATGCCGGCAATAAACTGGTGGTGTGCCCACACGACCACAGAAAGTACAATAGCAATTAAAGAGGCCTTTATAATAAATTTGTATCCAAATAATGCCTTACGGGAGAAAGTGGATATGACCTCGGCAATTACACCTAAAGAGGGAAAAAGAAGAACATATACTTCGGGATGGCCAAAAAACCAGAACATGTGCTGAAAAAGAACAGGGTCGCCCCCTCTGTATGCGTCAAAAAAGCCGGTTCCGGCCACCCGGTCAAGCAACAACATGAAGGCACCGGCAATGATCGGACCCACGGAGAACATAAAGTCAATTACGGCAAAATTAATAAACCACACAACGATTGGCATCTTAAGCAAAGTCATCCCCTTTGCACGCTTATTAATGGTCGTTACCAAAAAGTTAATACCTCCCATCAACATTGAAACAAATTCAAGAGCAAGAGCCAGAATTATCAGGGTACCCCCTGTCATAAAGGATTTCCATATGTCAGGCTCTGTATTTATATACGCATCAGCCGAGAGGGGTGGATACAAAGTCCAACCGCCATCAAACGGACCGCTGGGAACAAAGAAAGACAAGAGCAGCACAATGGCACTAAGAAAGAAAAACCAATAAGAAAGCATATTCAAAGTAGGAAAGGCCATATCATCGGTCCCAATCATTGTAGGGATAAGCAGGTTACCCAAAGCCGCAAGCAAAAGTGGCATGGCAACCCAAAAGATCATTATGGCTCCGTGGCTGGTAATAAATGCATTGTACTCTTTTGGCCCCAATGAGCCGAAAAGAGGAATAGACTCGGCAGGAAAGGCAAGGTTGTATCGAAAGACATAGGCCAGGTAGCCCCCAATGGCAGCCATTATAAGGCCCGTAATCAAATATTGAAAACCAATAACCTTGTGATCCGTGGAAAAGATATACCTTCTCCAAAAACTCATTTCATGGTGTGCTATATTCATCGGTAATTTCTTTTTTACTACTTTTTATTTTTGTTTCTCTGCATACAATTCACTAAGAAACCGATTAAACTCATCCTCTTCCTGCACAACAAGATAGCTTCGCATTTTTGAGTGTAAAACACCACATATCTCGGCACAGGCAATTTCGTATTTCCCCGGCTTAGTAACATTAAACCAACGCGTGATCGTTCTTCCCGGAATTGCATCCTGCTTTAATCGAATATTTTTGAAGAATACGCTGTGAATCACGTCTATAGCTTTAATATCTATTATGATATTCTTGCCTGCCGGAACATGAAGGGAACTGTTCATGCGATTTACAATTACATCATCGGCTGTATAAAGCTTATTATCCGGGCCGGGATAGGTAAATATCCAATTCCACTGGCGGCCCGTGATCACGACATGAAAATCCTCTTGCTCCGGCAGTGTCTCTTCCATCTTTACCCATGTAGAGTGCTCGGCATACAGCATATAAAAATCACAAAGTGCCATCACCAGCATTCCCGCAAAAACCCAACGCATCTGCTTCATACCGATGCCCCGGACACGGGAAGACTTTCGTCCCTCTTTATACCTGTATCTAAAAAGCGGAATTATCAAAGCTGCAATGCTGATTGCAAAGGCAAGCACCACAAAAAGCGTGATGGTGAAAAATAAGGAATCCACTTCCCCTCCGTACGTACTGATATTTTCCGGTAAAATCTGCTTCATACAATTCGGATTTATCTTCGTTTTTAATTTATCTTTTTCAATTTGCTTAAGCCGTTTTTCAAGCTTCTTCCTTTCTCCGTCTTACCTTTGTCTCCCGCCATTCCTGTCAGTGCATTTCTACAGCCACCTTTTTCATTTCAGGCCTGACACACAGTGTTGGCTTACCACCGAAAAAAACCGGTATTTGTCAATAAAACACCAATATTCTTTCTCCGACATTTTCAGAATACCGGAGCGGGATTTTTATTAGCCTGTAAAGGTATAATCGGGGCAAACCGCTTTCGATGCTTCGAAGCAGCAACTCTTATGCTATTTAGCACACTTCCCGAGACATGCAGACAATAAGACTTCTCGCTGACTATTTTGCCCTTAACGCTTTCAGCTTTCCGATGTTCAGAATTTCAATCATTTTTCCGTCCGTTGAAATAATCCCGCTTTTCTTGAAGTCTGATAACTGGCGAATAGTGTTGGAGACGCTCATATTGCAGAGCAATGCAAGATCCGACCTGCGCATGCTGATGTCAATACGACCTTTGTCATCCGTACCGAAAACCCGCAACATCTCCATTAGCGCATCTGCTAATCGGGCGCTCATATGCTTGGTGGTGAGTGAGAGCAATTTATTATTAATCCGGTGCTGTTCTTCTGTTAAGGAAGATATTATTCTACGGGAAAAATTCCGGTTTTCATTCAGAAACCTGTTAACACCTTCACTACTTATTATGCAGAGTTCGGATTTCTCAAGCGCGATACACCGGCTTTGATATGCCTTATTCGAAAAATAGTCGGCAACGCCAAGAAATGTAACTTCACGGTGAAGGCTTAGTACAATACGGTTTCCTTCCTTGTCGGTCTTCAAAACCATTGCTTTTCCTTTTCGAAGACAAAAAAGGCCGGAGGGGAAAAGTCCTTCCCGAAAAATCAATTCACCGCAATCCACTTGTATGGTGTTTCTGTGCTGATCCAGCGTCTCTCTTTCCTGCTTTATCAGACCCTTCAAAACCGGATTGAAGTTGGCCGTACATGAATTACATTCCAGATTACACTTTGTCAGCATATGCCCATTTCATTTTCAATGTCCTGCACAAATAATCCTTTCAGATTTCAGTTTTTATTTTAAAGACATCTTCTTCCTCATCCGGGAATTTTCCCGAAAAATAGGAAAATAATATTTGCTTATCATAGTCATTGGCATCTCTTGTTCTCCTGAGCAAGAAGCGCAGTGCACCCTAAGCTGCCCGGCAATATCCGGGATTTAAGCTTACTTTTAATTGTATGATGACAATTGCCTGAATCAAGCTTTCCTTTTTTCTTGAATATTCCGGCCTAACTCTTTATGTTTATTCACATATGACTCCCGAAAGAGCCGCCAAGATAGAACGAATGAAACGCCTGCGCCAGCCCGGGCTGGGGCTGGTACTCGAAAACGTAAACGATCCGCACAACATCTATGCCTGCCTGCGCTCGGCCGATGCAGCCGGAGTGGGACACGTCTATATCATCCACGATTCTTTTTCCCTACATTGGCACGAAAGCAAGCGCATGAGTGCCAGTGCCGTCAAATGGCTGGAGCTGCATGTCTTCAGCGATACAGCATCGTGCATGGAAGCGGTCACGAAGCGCTATCAGCGGATATTGGGCACTTATCTGGGAGAGGGTGCGCCTTCCCTCTATGAGCTCGACCTTACGGAAAGTACGGCCCTCGTATTCGGCAATGAGTCGAACGGAATCAGCGAAACAATGAGAAAATATGTAGATAAAAATTTCCGCATCCCGATGATGGGCATGGTGCAGAGCCTCAACATCAGCGTGGCGTGTGCCGTCAGCCTCTACGAAGCGCTGCGGCAGCGTCAGTTGGCGGGCATGTATGGAGAGGAAGGGCTGCCGGCAGAAAAGTCTCAGAGATAACCCATCTCCTT
>Ga0256839_1001679_pt1 | contig 26299 bp, 17 predicted proteins | sample 354166metaG_FD_185968 | JGI IMG/M metagenome (GOLD analysis project Ga0256839, IMG submission 185968) | Hydrothermal vent microbial communities from Mid Atlantic Ridge, Atlantic Ocean - 354-166 | ecosystem: Environmental > Aquatic > Marine > Hydrothermal vents | place: Atlantic Ocean: Mid... | reverse complement strand
CATGCGCTAGCACGCCCACCAGCTCCCGGCGGTTCAGATGCTCCAGCAGCCCGGCGGTGACGGTGACCGCCGCGTCGTCGCGCGAGCCCACCGAGAAGGCGTTGATCATCGGCGTCGGAACGTAGAAAAGCCGGGGAGGGCGCGGCAGCTCCGCCCGCCGGCTCAATTCGATCACCACGCGGTAGAGGCCGGGCGCTTCGTCCGGGGAAAGCGGCTGCGCCCCGTAGAGCCGGAGGATCAGCAGCGGCGAGGCCCGCCAGCCCGCCGTCAGCAGCACCAGCCCGGCCCCCACCAGGCCGGCCAGCCCCGAGGGGCCGGCCACCACCCAGCCGAGCAGCGCCAACAGCCCGAGCATCCCGGCGAACAGCGCCCCGGTGTGCACCAGATTGCGGAGTTTCTGCTCGAGGATGCGCTCGCGTCTCATGATGCCGATTCCGCCGCCGTGGCCTCTTGCTCAATCCGGACGCCCATCTTGTCGAGCAGGTTGCGCAGCTCGTCGCCCGACATCACTTCGCGTTTCAGCAGCTCCTGGGAAAGGCTGATCAGCGCTTCGCGGCGCTCGGTCAGAATCTTCTTGGCCCGCTCGTAGCTCTCCTCGACGATGCGCCGCACCTCGGCGTCCACTTTCCTCGCCGTCTCTTGAGAGTAAGCCGGCAACCCAGGCCCGCTCGGCTCCAGAAATCCCGAGGGCAGCTCCTCGAGAGCCACCGGCCCGATCTCGCCGCTCATGCCGAACTGCTTCACCATGCGGCTCGCCAAGGCGGTGGCGCGTTGCAGGTCGTCGGCCGGTCCGCTGGAGACGTGACCGAAGACGACCTCCTCGGCCGCCCGACCGCCCAGGATCACCGTGAGCCGGTCGTGGAGCTCCGGCTCGGTGAGCAGGTAGCGGTCTTCGAGAGGGGTCTGGATGGTGACGCCCAAAGCGGCGCTGCCGCGGGGCACGATGCTCACCTTGTGGACGGGGTCGGCGTGGGGCAGCATCATGCCGAGAAGGGCGTGGCCCATCTCGTGGTGGGCCACGATGGAGCGCTCACGCTCGCTGAGCGCCCGGCTGCGGCGTTCGAGGCCGGCCAGGACCCGGTCCACGGCTTCGTCGAAATCCTCCATCTTGACGACGTCGCGGCCGCGCCGCACGGCGATGAGCGCCGCCTCGTTGATCACGTTGGCCAGCTCGGCCCCGGAGAAGCCGGGCGTGCGGGCGGCGATGACGCGCAGATCGACGTCCTCGGCCAGCTTCACGTTGCGGGCGTGGACCTTCAGGATCGCCTCGCGGCCGTTCATGTCCGGGCTGTCGATGACGATCTGGCGGTCGAAGCGCCCGGGGCGCCGCAGCGCCGGGTCGAGCACGTCCGGACGGTTGGTCGCCGCCATGATGATCACCCCGGCGGAGCTGTCGAAGCCGTCCATCTCTACCAGCAACTGGTTGAGCGTCTGCTCCCGCTCCTCGTGGCTCACCGGCGAGCGGGCCCCGGCCCGGCTCTTGCCGATGGTGTCGATCTCGTCGATGAAGACGATGCAGGGGGCCTTCTGGCGCGCCTGCTGGAAGAGCTCCCGGACGCGCGCGGCGCCGACGCCCACGAACATCTCGACGAAATCGGCCCCGGAGATCGAAAAGAAGGGAACGCCGGCCTCGCCGGCGGTGGCCCGCGCCAGCAGCGTCTTGCCCGTCCCGGGCGGCCCCACCAGCAGCACGCCCTTCGGGATGCGCGCGCCGACGCGGGCGTAGCGCTCGGGGTGTTTCAGGAAATCGACCACCTCGCGCAGCTCCTGGACCGCCTCGTCCACCCCGGCGACATCCTTGAAAGTCACCTTCACCGAGCTCTCGTCCCAGATCTTGGCCCGGCTGCGCCCGAAACTCAGCGCCTGGGTGGCGCCGGGGAGCCGCCGCACGCTCCAGGCCCAGAAGGCGATCAGCAGCAGCGTGGGAAAGGTCCACAGGAAGAGATTGGACCAGAAATCGTCCCGGGGAACCCCGCTGAACTTCGCCCCGGCCTTTTCCAAGCGCTCGATGAGCCGGCTGTCGTCGATCGCCGGGAGCCGCACGGCCCGGAAGCGCCTGGCGTCCTTGCCCTCGCCCTCTTGCCAGACGATGAACTCGGCGCCGATAGCGGCTTCGGTTACCCGCTTTTGGCGAAGAGCTTCCAGGAAGTCGCTGTAGGTGGCTTGCTCGATGCGCGCGGCTCGGGAAAACGACTGGTTCAGCCAGACCAGCAGCAGCAGGGAAAACAGGATGTAGGCCGCGGTGTAGAGATACTGGCGCTGGCGTTGGCGGCGGTCCCGTTCGGCTTTGTCGGCCATCTCGATTCCCTCCTGGAGATGTGGCGAGCCTCGGCCCGGGCCTCGAAGAGGGGCCGAGGTTTCCGGACACTCAGCATTGTAGCATCGAAGTTTTGTCTTGACAAGAATATTATCAAGATGTATGACTATTGATAGATCAATCTTGTTCAACTCAATGGAACCGTTTGATTTCCCGGCGCGTCAACAATGCCGGATCGCCTGCCGCCGGCCGGGAAAGCGGACGCGGCGGTCACGATTCAAGGAGGAACATATGGAAACACCCATCCGGGCCCGTCTTCGTACTGTGGCGGACTGGGATCTCCGGGCGTGGACCGCGCTGGTGGCCTGCGCCCTGCTCGTCTACATGCCCAACGCCGCTTACGCGGCCAAGAACCAGCCTCCGGAGAAGCCCTTGCCCCCGGAGGTCTTCAAGCCCCTTGACGAAGCGCTGCAGAAGTCCTACCTCGAACTCTTCGACGAGGCCTCGAAACTCGAATTCACCCCCCAGCAGATCGAGAAGATGCGGGAGTATCTCAAAGACTGCCGCGGCTATTGCCGCCGGCTGTGGGGCGACAAGATCGAGCAGTGGGACAAGGAGCTGCGGACGGCCCAGTCCGAGCTGCGCCGGCGCAGCCGCGACTTGAAGGAGGCCCAGCGCAAGGAGTACCACTGCAAGATCCAGAACTTGCGGCTGCGGATCCACAACGGCCGGATGCTGCGCCAGCAGGCGATCCCGACCGCCTACGACAACCGCCTGGCCAAGCTCGACCTGATCGAGAAGTGGCCGGCTGAGGAGCAGAAGATCCGGGCCGAGATCGCCTCCGGCGCCTACGCGGACCGCAAATACGGCGATGTTCTGGACATCGGCTTCCGCGACGTCGGCCGGGGGCAGGAAAACGACATCAAGGTGGGCCGCGACGCCGTCCGGGAGATGAAGCTCGCCGGGCTGATGCCGCCGGAGGTGGAAAACGAGGTCGTGCGGCGCTACGTGACCGATCTGACGCGCAAGATCGCCCGCAACTCCGACCTCCGGGTGCCCGTCCAGGTGACGGTGCTGAACTCGAAAGAGATCAACGCCTTCGCGCTGCCCGGCGGCTTCCTGTTCGTGCAGCGCGGCCTGCTCGAAGCCGTGGAGGACGAATCGCAACTGGCCGGCGTCCTCGCCCACGAGATCGCCCACGCCGCCGCCCGCCACGGCCACCGGCTCATGAAACGCGCCACCATCTCCTCGATCATCTACCAGGCCGCCCAGGTGGCTGCGCTCATCTTCACCGGCGGCGTGGCCAGCATCGGGCTCTACTACGCCCTGCAGTACGGCTTCTACGGCCTGGGCATGATTCTCAGCCTCGACCTGCTCGGCGTCAGCCGGGACTTCGAGCTCGAGGCCGACCAGCTCGGCGTCCAGTACGCCTGGAAGGCCGGCTACGACCCGGCCGGCTTCATCCGCTTCTTCGACAAGATGGCCACGCAGGTAGGCTACGTTCGCGGCCTGAGCTGGTTCCGGACCCACCCGCCGTTCTATCAGAGGATGGTGCACGCCAAACGGGAGATGATGTTCTTGCCCGAGAAAGAAGGCCTGATCCGCAACTCCGACGCCTTCGACCGGATGAAGGAGGCGCTCAAAGAAGTCACGGCGAAGGCCGAGGAAGAGGAGCAGGACCGGCCCAGCCTGCTGGCGCCGGAGACCGACTGCCCGAAGCCGGAGATGCCGGAGATGAAGCCCGGAAAGAGGAGGGTGGAGACGGTATGCGAAATTCCCATCGACTGAGCGTGTCGGCCGCCCTCGCGGCCGCCCTTCTGCTTGCCGCGCCGGCCCCGGCCCGGGAAGTGTCGCTCTACTTCACTGTCGAAAAGGACGGCAAGCTGATCGGCGGCCTCACCGAGAAGAACTTCCGCCTCTACGAGGACGGCCGGCCGCGGCCCTTCCGCCTGGCCGAGCCCGAGTCGCCGGCGGCCATCGCCTTGCTGGTGGAATACAGCCGGGCTTCCTGGCCCTACTTCAACGACATCCTGCGCTCCATCGAAGGCTTCTTCGAGCAGGCCCCCGAGGGCCAGTGGTACGCGCTGGCGACCTTTTCGAACGACCTGAGGGTCCGCGTCGATTTCACCAAGCTCCGCGGGCGCATCTCGCAGGCCTTCGCCGACCTGCCCGCCCCCATGTGGAGCGAGATCAACACCTACGACGCCGTCTACGAGATGCTCGAGCGCATGAGCCGCCTGAAAGGCCGGCGCGTGCTGATCGTCGTCGGCTCGGGCTTCGACACCATGAGCTCCCGCACGCTGGGCGACGTCAAACGCATGGCCGAACGCGCCAACGTCACCGTTTTCGGCGTCGGAGTCGGCTCCCTGTTCCGCGGCATGTGGGAGCCGTATCTCACCACTACGGCGCGCATGGACCTCACCATGGCCCAGGCCTTCTTCCAGATGCTGGCCGACAAGACCGGCGGGGAGGCCTTCTTTCCCCGCTTCGAGGCGGCCTTTCGGGACGTCATGGAAGGGATCATGCAGATCCTCGCCTACCAGTACCGCATCGTCTATGACTCGCAAGTCCCCGAGGACGGCAAGTTCCACAGGATCAAACTGGAGGCGTTCCAGATCGTCGATGACCGGCGCACCGATTTCAAAGTGCGGGTGCGCCAGGGTTGGCGCCGCTGAACCCAACGGCGCCGGTTCACGTCCGGTGTGAGGAGGTGAGCTGTGGGGAACTTGAAAAAGGAGATCGTCATGAAGCGTTCGATTGCCATTCTCATCCTGGTTTTGATGACCGCCGCCGGCCTGCTGGCCGGCGCAGTGGTGGGCCGCTCGCTGGCCGGCGACGCCGGAGTGCGCATGGTGCCGGTGGCCGTCGCCGGCGCTGCGGAATCCGGCGGCGCAGCTCTGGCTACGGGGTTCCGCTCCGTAGTCAAGAAGACCCTGCCCGCCGTGGTGAACATCTCCAGCACAAAGGTAGTGAAGGCCGAGCGCCGGGGCCCGGCGCCCTTCTTCATGAACCCCTTCTTCCGCGACTTCTTCGGTCCTGGCTTCGGCTGGGAGTTCGACATGCCGCGGGAGTACCGCGAGCGCAGCCTCGGCTCCGGCGTGATCGTTTCGGCCGACGGCTACATCCTCACCAATGATCACGTCGTCCACGGGGCCACCGAGATCAAGGTCTCGCTCATCGACAAGCGCGAGTTCGACGCCAAGCTCATCGGTACGGATCCCAAGACCGATATCGCCGTTCTCAAGATCGAGGGCGAGAACTTGCCCCATGCCACCCTGGGCGACTCGTCCAGGATCGAAGTCGGCGACATCGTCCTCGCCATGGGCAATCCCTTCGGCATCGGCCACACCGTGACCATGGGCATCGTCAGCGCCACCGGACGCGGCGGGCTCGACATCGAAGCCTACGAGGACTTCATCCAGACCGATGCGGCGATCAACCGCGGCAACTCCGGCGGGCCGCTGGTGAACGTCAGGGGCGAGGTGATCGGCATCAACACGGCCATCATCTCGCGCACCGGCGGCAACGTGGGCATCGGCTTCGCCGTGCCGATCAACATGGCCCGGCACGTCATGCAGCAATTGATCGAGAAAGGCCGGGTCGTGCGCGGCTGGCTCGGCGTCTACATCCAGCCGGTCACCTCTTCGATCGCCAAGGCGATGGGGCTCGAGAAACCCCAGGGCGCACTGGTGGCCGACGTGGATCCCGACAGCCCGGCCGGCAAGGCGGGCCTGAAGACCGGAGACGTCATCGTCGGCCTGGACGGCCAGCCCATCGAGGATTCGCGCCAGCTCCGGCTGCGGATCGCCGAGGCCGGTCCCGGCAAGGAGGTCAAGCTGGAGATCGTCCGCAACGGCAAGCGCATCACCATCCCCGTGACCTTGGGCGAGCTGCCTGAAGAGCGGGCCCAGGCGGGTCCGGAGAGCCGCCGCGGCTATCCGCTCGAGGGCGTGCAGGTGGACGACCTGACCCCGCAAGTGGCGCGGCAGCTCGGTTTGCCGCCGGACACCTTCGGCGTCGTGGTCACCTACGTCCAGCCCGGTTCGCCGGCGGCCGAAGCGGGCCTGCGGCGCGGCGACGTGATCCAGGAGGTGGATCGCAAGCCGGTCACCAACGTCGCCTCCTTCGAGCGGGCCGTGCGCGAGGCCGGACGCAAGCCGGTGCTGCTGCTGGTGAACCGCGGCGGCCGCACCGCGTTCATCGTCGTCGAGCCCGAGTGAGGCCGGCGCTGCGGTGAGGCGGGGTGCGGATCCCGCTTCACCGCCTCCTCCGCCGGGCTGGCGCCCGGCCATTCCAACTCACGCAATCGAGAGGTGGAAGCGATGCGTCCCTGGTGGTTTCGCTCCTGCGCCGTTTTGGCTCTCTTGGCGGCGGCCGCCGCGGCGCCGGCCGCCGACTGCTGGGTGACCGACCTCGCCACTCCCCGCCCAGGCGAGGTGTGGGTGCTGTGTGAACAGGGGCTGGTGCGCATCAGCCGGGACGCGGGCCGCTCGTGGCAAGAGCGCCGTCTGGAACCGGCCGGCCGATGGCGCGCCCTCGCCGTGGACGGGCAGGGCTACGCCATCGCCGCCGGCTCGGCCGGAAGAGTGGCCTGGACGGCCGACGGCGGCGCTACTTGGAAGCGCGCCGAGGCGGCTGCGGCCGCCGGAAGGGATCTGTACGCTGCCGCCGCAGCCGGCGGCAAGTTCTGGGCCGCCGGCGACGACGGTTTGATCCTGCACAGCCCCGACGGTGGAGCCGCCTGGATCCGCCAGCGAACCTTCACCACCGCCCGGATCGAAGACATCTTCTTCCTGGACGGCGAGCACGGCTGGGCGGTCGGTTGGGCGGGAACCATCCTCATCACTTCCGACGGCGGACGCTTCTGGGAAACGGCCGCCGCCGAAGGGGTCTACGAGAACCTCAGCGCTGTCTGGTTCGAGGATCGCACCCACGGCTGGGCCGCGGGCGCCCCGGGCCTCTTGCTGCGCACCGAGGACGGGGGGCGCACCTGGTCGCGGGTGGCCGCGCCCCTCACCGGACTCGTCCATTCGCTCCACGTCTCCTCCCGGGCCGGCGTCATCGCCGGGGACCGCATCCTCGTGCGCAACGCCGAAGGCCGCTGGGAGCCCATAGCCTGGCTGCCGCCGGAGACCTTCACCGCCGCCTCCGTCGCCGATGCAGAGCTGTGGGTCGCCGGACCCCACTTTCTGGCTCGCAGCCGCGACGGCGGACGCAGTTGGACGCCGGTGTGGCAGGAGGGCGGGGCGCCCGGAGCGGGCTCCGCGCCGGGGCGTATGCCGGACTTCCGGCGGGAGGCCGCCATTAGCGCCACCCGGTCCGAAAACCTGCCAAACAGGCGCTAAGGATCTGGAGGTGTTGCATTTAACTTGCTGAAAAATTAAGATGTTACAGGAAAGTATTGACACTCTTGGCGGGAGAGTGCTAACCTGAGGGGTGGACGGTTCGCGTCCCCTTCCTGCGAGCCGGACAAACTCCTCAATGGCCAGTGGCCGACCATCGATTCACACGCACAGGAGGTTACCGATCATGCAACTTCGTCCGCTCTATGACCGCCTCGTGGTGAAGCGGATTGAAGAAGAGGAAGAAAAGACACCCGGGGGGATCGTCATCCCCGATTCCGCCAAGGAGAAGCCGCAACAGGGTGAGGTGATTGCCGTCGGCAAGGGCAAGCTTCTCGACGACGGCAAGCTCGTTCCTTTGGAGGTCAAGAAAGGCGACCGGATCCTCTTCGGCAAGTATTCCGGCAACGAGATCAAGATGAACGGCGAGGAATACTTGATCCTCAGAGAGGACGAGGTCCTGGCGATTCTGGAGAAGTAATTTCAGGTTTCCAAGGAGGGTAGAGCATGCCAGCGAAACAGATTGTCTACAGTGAGGAATCCCGGCAGGCGATTTTGCGCGGGGTGAACCAGCTTGCTGACGCGGTGAAGGTGACTCTGGGTCCGAAGGGCCGCAACGTAGTGATCGAGAAGAAGTTCGGCGGGCCGACGATCACCAAGGACGGGGTGACGGTGGCCAAGGAAGTGGAGCTGAAGGATCCGCTGGAGAACCTGGGCGCGCAGATGGTGCGCGAGGTGGCTTCGAAGACCTCGGACGTGGCCGGCGACGGCACCACGACGGCGACGCTACTGGCGCAGTCGATCTACCGCGAGGGGGTGAAGGCGGTGGCCGCCGGGGCGAATCCGATGGCCCTGAAGCGGGGCATCGAGAAGGCGGTGGAGAAGGTTGTGGAGGCGATCGGCAAGCAGTCCAAGCCGGTGACCGGGGACCAGGAGATCGCCCAGGTGGGGGCGATCTCGGCCAACGGGGACGAGACGATCGGCAAGATCATCGCCGAGGCGATGTCGAAGGTGGGCAAGGACGGCGTGATCACGGTCGAAGAGGCCAAGACGATGGAGACGGAGCTGGAGACGGTCGACGGGATGCAGTTCGACCGCGGTTACTTGAGCCCGTACTTCATCACCGACCCGGACCGGATGGAGTGCGTGCTGGAGGAGCCCTACATTCTGATCCACGAGAAGAAGATCTCGAACATGAAGGATCTGTTGCCGCTGCTCGAGCAGATCGCGCAGAGCGGCCGGCCGCTGTTGGTGATCGCCGAGGACGTCGAGGGCGAGGCTCTGGCGACGCTGGTGGTGAACAAGCTGCGGGGGACGCTGAAGTGCGCGGCGGTGAAGGCGCCGGGCTTCGGCGACCGGCGGAAGGCGATGCTGGAAGACATTGCGATCCTGACCGGCGGCAAGGCGATCATGGAGGAGACGGGCATCAAGCTGGAGGGGGTCCGTCTGGAGGATCTGGGCCGGGCCAAGAAGGTGACGATCGACAAGGACAACACGACGATCGTCGATGGGGCCGGCTCGGAGAAGGCGATCGAGGGCCGGATCAAGCAGCTTCGGGCGCAGATCGAGGAGACGACCTCGGACTACGACCGGGAGAAGCTGCAGGAGCGGCTGGCGAAGCTGGCCGGCGGGGTCGCGGTGATCCGGGTCGGCGCGGCGACCGAGACGGAGATGAAGGAGAAGAAGGCCCGGGTGGAGGATGCGTTGCACGCCACGCGGGCGGCGGTAGAGGAAGGCATCGTGCCGGGCGGCGGGGTTTCGCTGCTCAGGGGCGCGCAGGTCTTGAAGGAGGTGAAGCTGGAGGGCGACGAGCAGATCGGGCTGAAGATCGTCGAGCGGGCCTGCGAGGAGCCGGTGCGGCAGATTGCGGGCAACGCGGGCTTCGAGGGCGCCATCGTGGTGGAGAAGATCCTGGCCGATACCAACCAGAACTACGGCTTCAACGCCGAGACGGGCGTCTACGAGGATCTGGTGAAGGCCGGGGTGATCGACCCGACGAAGGTGACGCGGACGGCGCTGCAGAACGCCGCCTCGATCGCCGCCCTGGCGCTGACCACCGAGGCCATGGTCTGCGAGATTCCGGAGAAGAAGAAAGAGCCCGCCGGCGGCGGGCCGCCGCACGACATGGAGTACTGATCCGGCCCCCTAAGGAAACGGCCGCCCGCCCCGGCCGGGGAGAGCGGCCGTTTTTGTTTGCTCGGATCTCCCGCGGGCGGGGCCGGCTGCGGCCTCAGAACCGGAAGACCGCCGCCAACAGCCCGCCGCCCGGGACTTCGCTTTCGGCCACGGCATACACGGCGCCGCCCTGCAGCAACGTCTGGATGGCGGCGAAGTTGAGCAGGTCGCGGTCGCCCGGCTGGCGCTTCTCGTGGACTTCCACCTTGTGCTCGGTCCCGTTCCAGACCCCCCAGATCTGCTTGCCGACGGCCACGAACAACTGGTCCACCCGCCCCTGGTGAGCGGCCGGAGCCACGATCTTGATGTCGGTGGAGGCCTTGCCGGCCCCGACGGCGTCCTCGAAGCGTCGTGCGGCCTCTTCCCTGGCCCGGCGGAAATGCGGCTCGACGATGGCCCAGGCCTTCGATTGCAGCTCCTCGGGGCGGCGCCCTTCGGGCGTCCCGGTGACGCCGCTGTCGATCAGGTGCGGATAGGTGTTGGCCTCGCGGTAGATCGCCAGCATGTACTCGACGCCGGCCAGCACCAGCGGGGCGCGCTCGTCGCGGAGAATCTCGTGGACCCCCCGGTCCACCAGCCGGAAGAACTCCCGGAGATCCTGCTTCTCCTCGTCGTTGCGGGCGCCGTGGCCATGAAAGAGGGCCGCCGAGCCCGCCGTGTGCACCTGGGTCTGCTTCTCGATGCCTTTCAAGGCCACCACCTCGGCCAGGCTCCGGGGCGTTCCCTCGGGCAGGCTGATCTCGCGGACGCCGAAGCGGGTGCACTGGAAGAAGCGAACCTCTTTCTTGCTCAGCGCCAGCAGGTAGAAGCGCCCGTCCTCGGTGAACAAGCGCAGCAGCGGCTTGACGTGGAAGCGGTCGGTGATCACCAGCAGCTCGTCCACGTGCAGCGGCAGGCGGTAGTAGAGAAACTTCTCAGCCGAACGGAAGATCGCCAGCCCGTCGCTCTGGTACTGCCAGAAACCCGAGTTCTCGCAGAGGGTCTGGATGGGCTCGAGCAGTGCCTTGACCTCCCCTTGGCGCCGCCCATTGGAAGCAAGCTGGTCTTCGGCCTTCTTGAGCAGGTTCTTGAGCCGGATCTGGCCCTGCCGGACCTCTGCGCCGCCGCGATGCGTCGGAAGGTAGATCGAGATGCAAGGAGGGGTAACCTGTTCGATCAGTTCTCGCAGTTGTCCGTGACGTAGCAGTTCCATGCGTGCTCTCCAACTTTCTAGGTTAGCGGGTTTTCCGGTGGATTGGCTGGAAACGTCGAAAAGGGCCGCCTGGCGCGTGTAAGGGGCCGGACGCCGCTCCCCGGGCTGGCCTTTTGACTCGTCCGGGCGGCTTTCCGTATACTAAGATGTAGAAGAGGCTGGTCCCCAAGGCGGGATGCGCCTGCGCCCGGTGATCGATGGTTATCGTACTCACAATATTGCATGTGCTGGTCTGCTTCTTTCTCGTGATCGTGGTGCTGTTGCAGAGCGGGAAGGCGGCGGACCTGGCAGGCGCATTCGGCGGAATGGGTTCTCAGACGACTTTCGGCCCCCGGGGCTCGGCCACGGTGCTGTCGAAGGCGACGACGACGGCGGCGGCGATCTTCATGATGACGTCGATCGCCCTGTCGATCCTTTCGACCCAGCAGACCGGGGCCGGCACGTCGGTGCTCGAGACCCAGGCCGGCCAGGTGGAGCAGCAGGAGACGGCGCCCGCGCCCCAGCCGGTTCCGGCTCCGGCGCCGCCTGCGCAAGGATCCCAGCCGGCCACCGGCCAGCCGAGGGTGACCTTGACGGATCCGGCCACCGGGGAGTCGGCGACCATTCCGCTCGAGCTGCCGCCTCCGGGCGAGTCCTCTCCGCAGGGCGAGGCTCCGAACCAGTAGCGCCGCCCTGGCGGATTTGAGTGTGCGGATGTGGCGGAACTGGCAGACGCGCAACGTTGAGGTCGTTGTGGGGTATTCCCCGTGGAGGTTCGAGTCCTCTCATCCGCACCATTCCCGTTTCCCGTCCTTTTCCTGAGCTCCAATCCACGCGGCCGTCGGATTGCGGTCCCGGCTCGAGGAGCGTTCGGAATCTTGTCTACGGACCCCTGCCGGCCGTAGCCGGTGGCGCGTCTGCCCTTAGAACCACAGGGCCTGCGCGCCCAGCACCACCGCGAACCCCACCACCGAAACGATGATCTTCATCACCGTCCAGGTGGCCAGCGTCTGCGGCACGGTGAGGCCCAGGTACTGGTTCACGATCCAGAATCCGGAGTCGTTCACGTGGGAGAGCATGGTGCCGCCGCAGGCGATGGCCAGCACCATCATCTCCGGGGTGTAGCCGGGGATGTTCTCGACGATGGGGGCGACGATGCCCGCGGCGGTGATGATGGCCACTGTGGCCGAGCCTTGGGCGATACGCAAGAGGGCGGCGATCAGATAGGCGACGATGAGCGGCGAGATGCCGGAGGCGGCGAGCAGGCTGCCGGCATAGGGCCCCACGCCGCAGTCGTTGATGACCTGCTTGAAGGAACCGCCGGCCCCGGTGATGAGCAACAGCGAGCAGATCGGCCCCAGCGCCTCGGTGGCCATGCTCGTCACCCGGTCCCGGCTGAGGCCCCTCGCGAAGCCCATGGAGAGGACGGCCAGCAGCAGCGAGATCGACAAGGCGATCACCGGATCGCCGAGAAACAACAGGAAGTCCTTGCCGGGCAGATCCGCCATCTGCGCCGCGGTGCCGGCGAAGATCAGCCCGATGGGGAGCAGCAGGACGGTGATCACCAGCGAGACCCGGGGCGGAGGCCCCTCCGTCTCGTCGTTCTTGGCGGCCAGGGTTTCGGCGATGGCGGGCACGGCGACAAAGATGCGCCGGGCGATCCGCGTGCCGTAGAAGATCCCTCCCACGATGGCCATGGGAATCGAGACCAGGATCCCGTAGACGATGGTTTTGCCGAGGTCGGCTCCCAGGGTGGCGGCGGCGGCGGCCGGCGCCGGATGGGGCGGCACCAGTGCGTGCGTCACGGTGAGTGCCGCGGCGATGGGCAGCCCGAAGAACAGGATCGACTTCTTCGACTCCCGCGCCAGGTTCCAGATCACCGGCGCGAGGATGATGAACGCCACGTCGAAGAAGATCGGCAGGCCGATGATGAAAGCCGCCGTCAATACGGCCCAGGAGGCGCGTTCCATGCCGAACTTGCCCAGGAACCAGTTGGCCAGCACGCGGCCGCCGCCGGAGTATTCGACAAACCGTCCGATCATCGCCCCGAGCGCGAGGATGATGGCGATCTTGCCCAGAGCGTCGCCCATGCCGGCCTTGATGGCCTCAGCGACGCTCACCGGCTCCATGCCCGCGGTGAGCCCCAGCATGATGCTCGCCGCCAGCAGCGCCACGAAAGCGTGCATCCGGACCACCAGGATCAGCGCCAGAAGCAAAGCGACGCTGGCCAGGGTCAACAAGATGAGGGTAGAGCCTTCGGCGGCCATAAGCCGGACATTCTATCGAAGGCGGGCGTGCGGCGGGGTCCCAGAGAGACGCCGGGGGCCGGCCGGGCTTGGGAAAGAGCGCGCTCAGCCGCCCGTCAGCGCTCTTCCGGCGTCGGATCGAAGACGGGAATGGTGACGATGTTGCTCACCTGGAAGCCCTGGGCGATGGTCAAGGGGGTGAACGGGTTCGTCGGCAGGCCCTGGTTCAACTGCAGGTCGCAGCGGTAGAGCCCGAAGGTGCCCGGCTCGATGCCGCAATGCAAGACGTTCGCCGTTCGGCCGCCGGCCAGCGAGGAGACGAACTCTACCGGCTTGTGCAGGCCCGTGCCCCGGAACTTCACGCCGGTGATCTGGAGCTCCCTCTCGCGTTCGGGCGCGATCAGCCCGAGACCGGTGGCCCAGACATAGATCACCTCGCCGGGCAGCGCCGGGTTCGCCTCGGTAATCGGCGCGCCGGCCACGTTGGCGCAGCAGAGTTCCGTAGTGGTCGGCGTCAAGATGATGTTCGCCGCGTTGCTGACCTCGGTGCTGTAGGGGATGCCGTTGCCCTCGGGCCCTTCGATCCGGGCGAACAGGCGGATGCGGGCGAACTGGGTGGACGGGACCGCCATGACCCGGGGATCCGCGCTGTTGATCATCTCGATGAGAGCGTCCCGGACGCGCCGCTGCTGCACGTCGAGCTTCTCGCGGCAGGTCTCCTGGCCCTCAGGGCACTCGCCGGCGTCCTCGTCCTCCTGGGTGATCTCGTAGGTGTACCGGCGCCCCTCGATGATGACGGTGGCCTTGTCGCCGGCCTTCGCCGTGCCGTCCACCGAGATCACTCCCATCGCCCGGCTGCTCGAATGGAAGGCCACGGCGGGCCGGGGATCGACGCCTTCGCGGGCGAAGATGCCGGGGTTGAACTGGATGATCGGTACCGGGATGGCGTTGCTGGCCACCACCCGGCCGTCTTTGTGCACCGTACGCACGTAGGCGCTGACGTTCTTGGTGTCGAACACCTCGACGGGCATCTGGGCGTTGATCTGCGTCGGCGAGACGAAGTACAGGGGCGAGCGGATGCCGTCGATGTAGACCTGCACGCCGCCCAGCTCCAAAGGCAGCTCTTCCTTGCTGAGATCGGCGGCCACCGTCGCGTCGGCCAGGTTCTGGCCTACGATGGTGACGATGGTGTAGGGGGCGATCTTCGAGGCCTCCTCGCCGCCTTTCAGCTTCGGCCCGTCCGTGTCCACGATGATCCTGGACTCTTGTGAGGCGCTGGCCTTGTACTCGATCTCGTTACCGATCTCGCCGGCGATCTTCGCCGTCAGGATGATGCTGGAGAAAACCGGATTCGGCACCGCGAGGACATCCGGGTCGTTGGCGTCGTTGATGATCTGCGAGAGGCCGTCGATGATGTCGGTGATCTGGTCGTCTTCTTTGACCTTGTAGGTATAGCTGCGTTCTTCCTCGCTGACCACGCCCTTCTCGATGGTCAGCGTCACCTCGTCGTCCTTGGCCGGCTCGCCGTCCAGAGTCACGCGGCCCACGGCGTAGACCTCGAAGCTGGCGGCGTTCCGCAAACCGGTGTAGGCCACCCGGTTCTCGGCCATCGTGAAGACGAGCACGCGGCGGTTGAAGGGGTCCGTCACGTAGAGGTTCAGCCCGTCCCAGGCGAGCGAGGTGGGCGTCCGGATGGTTCCTGCAGCGGCGATGTCGTCCGGGAAGGCGCCGTCGGAGGTATTGTTGACGAATTCGGTGATCTGGCCGATGATCACGTCGGCCTTGGCGCCGTTCTCGGTGGGGATCTCGTTGAAGACGAGGATGCGGTCGTTGCCGCCGTCGGCGATGAAGAGCTTCTGCCCGTCGGAGACGGTGAAGCGCGGAAACTCGAGGGTCGCCGCGCAGCGCCGGGGATAGGTCGGGTTGCCCTCGTCATCCTCCCCGGTGGGCTCGCACACCCCCTTGGAATTGTTCGACAGGCGGGCTTCCATGTCCGGCTGGCCGATCACCACGTCGGCGGCCTGGCCGTTCTGGGTGGGGATCGTGTTCCAGATCAGGACCCGGTTGTGCCCGAGATCGGTCACATAGAGCCGCTGGCCGTCGCTGGCCACCGACGTCGGCGTCAGCAGCGTCTTGGCGCTGGCCTTCGGGTTTTCCTGCGTAAGATCGGGCTGGACGAACGTCGTGAAATCGGGCGCGCCCAGCACCAGGTCGGCCGGCTGGCCGTTCTGGGTCGGGTTCCGCCACATCAGGACGCGGTTGTTGCCGGTGTCGGCCACCCACAAAGCGCCGTCCTGCCACCAGACGCCCTGGGGCCCCCGCAAGCTGTCCTGGCGGGGATTGACGCCGTTGGATTCGTTGCTTTCGAAGTCCTTCTGCCCCAGTACGATGTCGGCCGGCTGGCCGTTGACGGTGGGGATGGAGTTCCAGATCAGCACCCGGTTGTTGTCGGTGTCGGCCACCGCCAGCCGGATGCCGTCGCTGGCCACTCCCAGCGGCCGCCTCAGGGTGTCGGCCCGGGGCGGCACCACCTCTTCGTTGCTTTCGAAGTCCTTCTGTCCCAGGACGACGTCGGCCTCGCCCAAGCAGACCGGGCACCGGTCGATTTGGGGGATCTCGTCCAGCGGGCCGGGCCATTTCTGGGAGATGTTCTTGTAGATCAGCACCCGGTGGTTCTGGGGCCAGGCGTTCAAGCGGTTCGAATCCGCTACGAAGAGCATGTCGTTGGCGTAAGCGACGCCGCCGACGCCGCCGAGCAGGCGCTTCGAGGTGCCGGGCGCCTGGCTCGTGAAGGTCCGCTGGCCGATCACCAGCCGCGCGGCCTGGCCGGTCAAGAAACCGATCTCGGCTGCCAGCGTTCCGCTGAGCAGCAACAACAGGGCGATGAACCTCATGACAGGAATGGGATTACCCCACCGAGACTTCACAGTATATCAAGCGCTAACGACGCGCTCGGACGCGGGCGGGTTTCGTTTTCAAGTGTAGCAAAAGCGAGCCCGGACCGGCTCCCCGATTTGCGGCCGCCGCGGCGGCGCTTGCGATACACTGGAGCACGTTCCGGAGCCGGTGCGGCGCTGCAGCCCGGCTGGAAACCGTTGGAGGGAATTGCGCCATGCCTACGCGCCGAGCCTGGATGGGAACCGTCCTGGGCCTGTGGGCCGGAGGACGGCTCAGCGGAGGCCAGCAGGATCGGAAGGTACGTGTTCGTGTACGCACCGTCCACGAGCAGATCCGCCGGGAGGCCGAGCAGGCCCCCCTCCGGATGAAGTTCACCGGCTCCACCGAGGCCGAGTGCCGCCGCTGGCAGCGGGCCTTTTCCAGGAAGCTGCGGGAGCTGCTGGGGCCGCACTCGCCGCCGCCGAAGTGGACCGCGGTCACCGAGCGGGTGGTGGAGCTGCCGGACCACCGCCGCCACGAGCTCGTTCTCCAAGCGCCGGGCGTCCCCTCTCTGCCGGTGTACCTGCTCCAGCCCAAGGAAAAAGCACCAGCGCCGCGGCCGGGCATCCTGGCGCTGCACGGCCACGGCCCGTACGGCTACGACCCCGTCGCCGGCATCGCCGCCACCGAGGAGCGCCGCCGGAACATCGCCCAGTCGAACTACGACTACGGGTTGCAGCTCGTGCGCCGCGGCTACGTCGTCGCCATCCCGTGCTTCACCCCGTTCGGCCGGCGGCTCGACGACCGGGAGGCCTACGGCGGCGACGACCCGTGCGCGGTCACCTTCGTCCGAATGCAGCTTCTCGGCAAGGTGCTGATGGCCGAGAACCTGCGCGACGCGCTGTGGGCGCTCGAGCTGCTGGCCCGCCGGCCGGACGTGGACGCCGGGCGCCTGGGCTGCGTCGGCCTCTCCTACGGCGGCCGGATGACGATGCTCGCCACGGCCCTGGAGCCGCGCATCCGCGTCGCGGTGATCGCCGGGGCCCTGAACGTCATGCAGGAGCGGATCCTGCACCGCTACAGTTGCGGCGCCCAGGTGATTCCCGGTCTGCTCCAGTACGGCGACGTGCCTGAAATTTCCGGCCTCATCGCCCCCCGGCCCTGCCTCTGGGTGGTCGGGCGCCGGGATCCGCTGATGGTCCGCGACTGGATCCCCCGGGCCTGGGAACGCATCCAGCGGGCCTACCGCGCCTTCCGGGCCGAGGACAATCTGCAGATGGACTCGTTCGACGGCGGCCACCGGTGGAACGGGCGGCTGGCCTATCCCCTGCTCGAGCAGACGCTGCGGCCGGCCTGATCCGCGGCGGGGCGGGAACTCACCGCTCTCCGGCCCGGCGGAGGCGTTCGGCGCACCATTCGGCAGTCATGCGGATTCCGTCCTCGAGCCGCGTCTGGGGCCGGTAACCCAGAAGCCGCCGGGCTTTCGAGATGTCGGCGTAGGTGAGGGGCACGTCGCCGGGCTGCTCCGGCAGCCGCTCGATGCGAGCCCGCTTCCCAAGACACTTCTCGATCGTCTCGATCAGTTCCGAGAGCCGCACCGGGTGCGAGTTGCCGAGGTTGAAGACGTCCCAGCCGCCGCCGTACGCCAACGCTCCCAGAATGCCGGCCACCGTGTCGGCCACGAACGTATAGTCGCGGCCGCTCGATCCGTCGCCGTAGACCGGGATCGGCTCGTCCCGCAGGATCCGCTCGATGAACTTCCGGATGGCGAGGTCGGGCCGCTGCCGGGGGCCGTAGACGGTAAACAGCCGCAGGCAGGTGACGTCCAGGCCCCACAGGTGCGAATAGGTGTAGCAGATCTTCTCGCCGGCGATCTTGGTCGCCGCGTAAGGCGAGATCGGGCGCAGCTCGGAGCCATCCTCCCGGAACGGGACCCGCTTCTCTGCTCCGTAGACCGAACTCGACGAGGCGAACACGAACTTCCGGACCCCGCGCCTGCGGCAAGCCTCGAGCAGCACCATCGTGCCGTGGACGTTCACGCGTTCGTAGAGCAGGGGGTCCTGCAGCGACGGCCGCACCCCCGCCCGCGCCGCCAGATGGATCACGGCGTCCGGAGACCCGGCGAGAAAGGCCCGCTCCACCGCTCCGGCGTCGCAGATGTCGCCCTCGACGAGCTTTACCGGACCGGCGGCCCGCACCTGTTCTACGTTCCGGCGTTTGAATTCCGGCGGGTAGTAGTCGTTGAAATCGTCCAGGATGGTGACCGCGTCGCCCCGCGCGAGCAGCGCCTCGGCGACGTGGGAGCCGATGAAGCCGGCTCCGCCGGTGATGAGAACGTTCATCTCTCGGGTGGCCTCCAGCGCGGGCCCTCAGTCCGCCCGGCCGATATAGCGCTGGTGCCAGAGGGCGAACACCAGCAGGGCGTAGATCTCATTGCTGCGGTCCCGCGTTTCGTGCTGCCGCAGTATCTCTTCTATCACGGGGCGGCGGAAGTGGTCCTGAATACCGCTGCCGCCCGAGAACAGCACTTCGCGCGCGTAGCCCGCCAGACGGCCCCGGAACCAGTTTTCGAGCGGCACCGGGAAGCCCTTCTTCGTGCGATGGATGATGCGCCGGGGCAGGCGGCCCTCCATCGATCGCTTCAACAGGTACTTCGCCCGCGGCCCGCGGACCTTCAGGCCCGGCGGCAACGAATAGACGAACTCGACCACCTGGTGATCCAGGAACGGCACCCTCAGCTCCAGCGAGTTGGCCATGCTCATGCGGTCGGCTTTCACCAGCAGGTCGTCGGCCAGCCAGGTGTTCATGTCCACGTAGGCCATCCGGTGGAGCAGCGGCAGACCGCGCGCCTCCCGGTAGAGGCGGCCGACGGGATCCTCCGGGCCGGCGGCGTGGTCCCCGGCGAGCAGCTCCGGGATCTCGTGCTCCGGAAAGGCCACGCTGACGCCGCCGTAGCGCTGCTCGATCGGGCGGCCGAGCATCCGGCCGTACTTGCGGAGCTTGCCGTCCGTAAACCGGTCGAAGAGGCGCCCGGCTGCTCCGGCCAGCGGGACGCGGTTGAGCGCCTCGATGGTGATCATGGTCCGGTAGATGGGGTACCCGCCGAAGATCTCGTCGCTGCCCTCGCCGGAAAGGGCCACGGTGACCGTGCGCCGGGCCAGCCGGGCCACGTGGAACAGCGGCAGCGCGGCCTCGTCGGCCACCGGCTCGTCCATCATCGAGACGATGTGCGGGAGTTCGCCGGCGAACTCCTCGGGCGAAAGGACGAGCTCATGGTGGTCCGTGCCGAAGCGGCGGCTCACCAGGCGGGCGTAGGGCAGCTCGCTTTCCGGGCTGTCGTAGCCGATAGAGAAGGTCTTGATGTCGGCCACGCCGAGCTTCGCCATCCAGGCCACCACGGCGCTCGAATCGAGCCCCCCCGAAAGGAACGCCCCCAGCGGCACGTCGGCGATCAGGTGCCGGCGCAGGGTCTCCTCCATGAGCGCCTCGAACCGCTCCAGCGCTTCCTTCTCGCCGATTCGGCGGACGCCGTCCAGCGGTAGGCGCCAGTAACGGCGCAGCGCCACACGGCCGTCCTGCACCGTGATGCACTCGCCGGGCAGCAGCTTCCGCACGCCTTTGAGCATCGTCCGCGGGCCGATCACGTAACGGTGCCGCAGGTAGCCGGGCAGGGCTTCGGCGTCGATTTCCCGGGGCGTCTCCTCCAGCTCCACCAGGCTCTTCAACTCCGAGGCGAAGGCGAAGGAGTCCCGGCGCTGCAAATAGTAGAACGGCTTGATGCCCAGCCGGTCGCGGGCGCAGAACAGCAGCCGCCGGCGGGCGTCCCAGAGGGCGAAGGCGAACATGCCCCGCAGGCGGTCCACGCAGTCTTCGCCGAACTCCTCCCAGGCATGAACGATCGTCTCGGTGTCCGAGCGCGTGACGAAGCGGTGGCCGCGGGCCTGGAGCTCGGCGCGGAGCTCCCGGAAGTTGTAGATCTCGCCGTTGAAGACCACCCAGACGGAGCCGTCCTCGTTGCTCATCGGCTGATGGCCGCCCGCCAGGTCGATGATGCTCAGGCGGTTGAAGCCGAGGCCCACGTTGGCGTCGAGGTAGATGCCGTGGTCGTCCGGGCCGCGGTGGCGGGTAACGGCGCACATCCGCTCGATGGTTTCCCGCGAGGCCGGTTTCTCCGGATCGAAGTTCAGGATCCCCGCGATGCCGCACATTCGCTCACTCCGCCCCGGCGGCCGCCGCCCCGGAAAGCGCCTCGAAAACCTCCCGGGCCACCTGGTCCCACGAGCGCGCCCGGCCATAGCGGGAGATCGCCTCGCGGTCCCAGTCCCGGCCGAGGGCCTTTTCGAGCGCCGCCTCCAGTTCGTCTTGGGAGCCGGGCGCAACCACGAAGCCGTAGTCGCCGCTGGGGATCATGTCGGGCACCGCCCCCACGGCCGTGGCCACCACCGGCGTGCCGCACGCCAGGGCTTCGTGGACCACGTTCGGCCAGCCCTCGGCGCTGCTCGCCAGGCAGAGCACGTCGGCGGCGCTCATCGCCGCGGCCAACTCTTCGTGGTTCAAGAAGCCCAGGAAACGGACCCGCCGCGCCATGCCCGTTTCTTCCACCGTCCGGCGGATCTCCTTCTCGAACCGCCCGTCGCGGTTCTCTTCGCCGGCGATCAGCAGGGTGGCGTCCACGCCACGCCGCGCCAGCGCCCCCAACGCCTTCACCACGAAGTGATGTCCTTTGCGCGGAATCAGCGCCCCGGCGGAGATCACCACTCTCTCGCCGGGCTCCAGTGAGAAACGCTCGCGCGAGGCCCGGCGCTCCCGCGGGTAGAACAGCGAAGTATCCACGCCGTTGGGCACCGTGCGGACCCTGGCCGCCGGAACCCCCAGCGAGATGGCAAAGCGGCGCAGCTCCTCCGAGACGGCGATCAGAGCCGCCGCCCGGACGGCGGCCCACCGCATGAGCCGGCGGCGCACCCGGTGCTCGGCGTTGGCCAGCTCGTTGCCCCGCAGCGTGACGACGCACGGGAGCCCCGCCGCCCGGGCCAGCCAGACCGCCGCCACCCCGTCCGGGTACAGGAAGTGCGAATCGATCACGTCCACGCCGGGATGCCGGCGGAAGCGCCGCACCAGTCCGATGAGCCGGGCAAACAGGCACGCCACGTTCAACGGAGTCCCCCCCGGCGGATACGCCCATTTCGGATGCAGCACCTCGATGGGGCCGTCGCGGCGCCGCCGGGGAATCGAAAAGCTCTGCCAGAGGCGGCCTTTCGGGTTGCCCCAATCGATGAGCGGCACCGGCGCGATCACCCGGACTTCGGCCAGCCCGGCCAGATGCTGCAAGCGCGCCCGGACGAACGGCGAGTGCCCCGGCTCGCACGGGTTCGGATAGGAGCAAGTGATGGTGAGCACACGGAGGCGGCGCGAACCCGGGCCGCGGGCATCGCGCGGCGCCGGATCCACCCTCGCGCCTTCTGGCGTGGTTCTCTGGTGGCCGTTTCGGGGCACTGCCGCAACACACAACCGGCCGCCACCGAAGGATTCACCCGATCCGTCCCATGCGGCCGGCCATTCTCAAGGTTACCCTGTCGCCGCCCGGGGGAGGAGTCCGCCGCCGGCCTTCAAAGCGGACTCCCCGCAGGGCGGGTTCTCGCGAGCACCCGGTCGTAGACGGCGGCGTAGGCCCGGGCCATCTCATCGAGGCTGAACGTTTCGGCCCGCTTCCTGCCCGCCGCGCCGTGCCGCTGGCGCAGCCCGGCGTCTTCCACGTAACGCGAGATCGCGCCGGCCAGCGCCGCGGCCTCGGCCGACGGAGTGAGCAGGCCGGTTTCTCCATCGCCCACGAGTTCCGCGTTTCCGCCCGTGTTCACGGCCACTACGGGCAACCCCGTCGCCATCGCCTCGAGGATCGCGTTCGAGGTTCCCTCGGCATGCGAAGGCAGCACGAAGACGTCCATGCCACGGAGCAGCTCCGGGATGTCCGAACGCCTGCCGGCGAGCCACACGCGATCGCCGATTCCGAGCTGCCGCACCAGTTCCGCGCACTCGTCCCGAAGCGGCCCGTCGCCGACCAGCGCCAGCCGCAGGCGCTCGCGGTCTGCTCCGCCGGCGTGGCAGACGGTCGCGAAGGCCCGGATGAGGCCCTGGGGGTTCTTCACCCGCCGCAGATTGCCCACCGTGCCGATGATCAGCGCCGCCGGATCCCGGAAACCGGGCGGGTACGCGCTTCGGCTGCGGGCCGGGGCCGGATGGAAGCGCCGCGTATCGACGCCGTTGTAGATCCGGGTGATGCGCTCGGGGTTCACCCTCAAGTGGCGCCGGAGGCAGGCGGCGATGTCGTCGCTCACGGCGATGTAGTGGCCGATGATCCGGTCGGTGAGCCGCCTGACCTCCCGCCGCCGCCGCGGCTCCCGCGCCCAGTCGTCCAGGTCGCGGCCGTGTTCGCCGTGCACCCGGGCCTTTACCCCCGCCGCCGCGGCGATCCACAGCGAATCCAGGGCGGCGAAGGTCCGGGTGTGAACGATCTGCGGGCGCAGCCTGCGCAAGAGCGTCCACAGCCGGCGGTAGTAGCCGAGCTCGTGGCCCGGCCGCTTGTTCAGCGCGAAGACGGGCGTGTCGGGACGCCGGATCTGCCGGCGGAAATCGTCGAACCCGGTGATGCAGATCACCGCGTGGCGGTACCGGGCGGGCGGCATCGAGTTGATCAGATTGACCAGTCCGTTCTCCAGGCCGCCGGGCCTCAGATGATAGATGAGGTGCGCCACCAGGGGCGGTTGTCCCCCGCCCGGCTTCTGTTGGGTTTCCTCACGACGCCCCATGCAATGGATGCCCGGCCGGACTACGGCGGCCGCCGGCGTCCCACGCGCCTCGACTTCGGCGCTCCCGGCCGCTTGCCCCGGAGCCGCCGTCCCGTTCCCCCTTCATTACATCACAGCGGCTCCGGAGATCCCTTGGCCTCGGAGGCCCGGTGCTACACTGGCAGCAACAGCCGAACCCGCCCGGGTCGGCTGCTGATTCATTCTATGTGCGGCATCGCCGGATATCTGAGGAGGGAAAAGCCCGCCGCCCCCGCCGAGATCGCACGGATGTGCCGGCAGATGGTTCACCGCGGACCCGACGACGAAGGCATCTACGCCGACGGAACCTGCGGCATCGGGATGCGGCGCCTCAGCATCATCGACCTCCACACCGGCCATCAGCCCATCGCCAACGAGCAGGGCGACGTCTGGGTGGTCTTCAACGGCGAGATCTACAACTACCGCGAGCTGCGCCAACGGCTGGAAACCCGCGGCCACCGGTTCCGGACCCGCAGCGATACGGAAGTCATCGTACACCTCTACGAAGACCACGGCGTGGACTGCTTCGAGCATCTCGACGGGATGTTCGCCATCGCCATCTGGGACGCGCGGCGGCGGCAACTGGCGCTGGCCCGGGACCGCTTCGGCAAAAAGCCGCTCTACTACGGCGTCTTCCCGGACGGGTTGTACTTCGCCAGTGAACTCTCCTGCTTCCGCCCGCTCCGCTTGCCGCTGAGCCTGGACCCGACGGCCCTTCGGCTCTATCTGCACTTCGGGTACATACCGGATCCCTACTCGGCTTTCCGCGAGCTGCGGAAACTGCCGCCCGCGGCCTGGCTCCTCTTCGACGCCGGCGGCCGGACGCGCGAAGGGCGTTACTGGGAGCTGCCGCCGCCGGTTCTCGAGCCTGACGGCCGCCTCCAACAGGACGCCGTGTGTGAGGAGCTGCGGGAGAAGTTCGACCAGGCCGTCCGGCGCCGCCTCGTGGCCGACGTGCCCCTGGGAGCGCTGCTGAGCGGCGGGCTGGACTCCGGCTCGGTGGTCGCCTCGATGGCCCGGCAGACCGGGGAGCCGGTACACACTTTCTCGGTCGGCTTCTACGAGCGGGAGTTCTCCGAACTCGGGCTGGCCCGCCTCGTGGCCCGCAAGTACGGGACGAACCACCGGGAGGTCGTCCTCGAGGCCGACTCCGTGAACCTGGTCCCCCGCCTGGTCAAGCACTTTGGGGAGCCGTTCGCCGACAGTTCGGCCATTCCCACCTGGATGGTTTCCGAGTTCGCGTCACAGCACGTCAAGGTGGTGCTCACCGGCGACGGCGGCGACGAGCTCTTTGCCGGCTACCGGTCCTTGCAACGCGTGCTGAGGCTGGCCTGGCTCGACCGCGTTCCGCCCGCTGTCCGGCGGGCGGCGGGCTGGCTCGCCGACAGGCTTCCCTACGCCGCCTACGGGAAGAACTTTCTGCATCTGTGCAGCCGCGCCGGCGGGCTCCAGCGCTATTTCGAAGACACCACCCTGTTGCACTACGTCAAAGAGAACCTCGTCCGGCCGGAGTGGCGGTTGCCGGCGGATCCAGAGGCGCTCGAGGAGCTGCTTCCCGACGGCTTTCTCCCGGGACCGGCCGACCCCCTCCTGGCCGCCTGCTACTTCGAGGCCAAGGTGCAGCTCAGCGGCGACATGCTCACCAAGGTGGACCGTATGTCCATGGCCCACTCGCTGGAAGTGCGGTGCCCGATGCTCGACCACCGGCTCGCCGAGTTCGCCATGTCGATCCCGATGCGGTGGAAGATCAAACCCGGCGCCGGCAAGCTGATTGTCCGCAAGGCGCTCGGCGCCCGGCTTCCGCACGAGCTGTTACAGGCGCCGAAGAAGGGTTTCAGCATTCCTCTGGCCCAGTGGTTTCGCGGACCGCTGCGCGAAATGCTGTGGGATTGCCTCACCAGCCGCCGGTTCACCGAACGGGGCCTGGTGAACCCGGAGTTCCTGCGCCGTTTGCTGGCCGAACATCAGTCCGGACGCCGCGACCACCGGGTGGTTTTCTGGACGCTGCTGATCCTGGAACTCTGGTTCCGGGACATGGAGCAAGGCCCGGACGGCGTCCCGGGCTTTCCGGAAGGGCTCGCCGTCACCGGGAAGTGTGCGGGTTCAAGCCGAGAGCGGTTCTGAGGCGGGTGGCGATCCCCGCCGATGGCGGCCGGCGCAGCGGACCCTGAGCCGGCCGCGGGGTCCTCATCGGGGATCTCGGAGCCCGTATGAGCCCTCCCGCTCCAGCCGGCTGCCTCTGGATCGCCGCCGGTTCGGAAACCGCTGCGTCCGCCGCTTCCGGGGCCGGCTCCTCGGCAACCGCCTTCGCGAAACGGTACCAGGCCGTGGCGGAAAGCAGCAAGACGTAGGCGAGTTCCATCCGGTGAAAGGAATGGAAGGTGGCGTCGATGGCGTAGGCCATCAGGCCCGCCTGCAGCATGTACGGGATCGGCAGCAAGTCCGGCCGCACGCGCTTGAGTCTTCGAATCGTGAGGCTCAGCCACGCCATCTGGCCGAACACGAAGACCAGAAAGAGGGTTCCGGCGAAGACTCCGGAATCGGCGAACACCTGCAGCCAACTGTTGTGCGCGTTGTGAACGATCAAATGGTCGGCGTAGTTCGAGGCCAGGGCGATGAAGTTTCGGCTTCCGAATCCGACTCCGAGAATCGGGTGGTCCTTCCACATCTCGATGGCGATCCGCGCCAGCGTGATGCGGTTCATGGCCGAGGCCTGGGCGCCGGTGCTTTCGAAGCGCGCCATCACCTGGTCGTGGACCAAGTAGATCCCCGGCCCCATCCCGATGAGAACCAGGATGACGACGGCGAGCTTCTGCCGTGAGCGGAGCATGATGTAGCCGACCGCCGCCACCAGCGACAGGGCGGCCCCCCGCGAGGTCGTCATGATCGCCGCCATGCCGGAAAGAAACGACATGGCGACGAAGCCCAGCTTGAAATAGTACTGGCGAAACAAAGAGGCTGTGTACCAGCACAGGGGGGTGGCGATGGCCAGCGCCAGCCCGAGGGTGTTGTTTTCATACTGCCGGCTGTAGCCCGTCATGAAGGTCGCCCCGCCGTGCATCAGGCTCCAGGCGCCGAACTTCGCCCCGACGAAACCCATCGCCCCGGCGATCACCGCCAGGAAGAGCTTCAATTCATCGACCGTCTCGATCGCCAGCGGGATCAGCAGCGCCATCAGCGCCAGGCGCAGGAAAGCGCCGAAGCGGTCCGGCGCCAGCATCGGGCCTACGGTGAAGAAGCCGGACAGGATCACCGGCACCAGATAGGCCACGAAGACCCAGAGCCACGGGTTCCGGAGTTTGTCGATGAAGTTGGTGAAGATCCGCGGCAGCGAGGTGATCAGAACCACCGCCCCGAGCACCTTGGCGATCGGGTACTTGCCCTCGCTCCAGGCCAAAGCGTCCGGCCGC
>Ga0256839_1001678_pt1 | contig 26317 bp, 24 predicted proteins | sample 354166metaG_FD_185968 | JGI IMG/M metagenome (GOLD analysis project Ga0256839, IMG submission 185968) | Hydrothermal vent microbial communities from Mid Atlantic Ridge, Atlantic Ocean - 354-166 | ecosystem: Environmental > Aquatic > Marine > Hydrothermal vents | place: Atlantic Ocean: Mid... | reverse complement strand
ATCAACAACCGCCGCACGGCCCAGAAGCTGCAACTCTTCAGCGAAGCGTCCTTGCGCTTCAGTAGGGGGGTGCCCCCGGAGCTGTCCGAGCGGGGGGCCGTCCGGGCCGCGGAGCTCATGCGCGTTGTAGCCGGGGGCAACCTCGCCCCGGGGCTCGTGGACGCGTACCCGGGGAAGCGCGAGCCCACGGTCATCCCCTTCGAGACGGGAGAGGTCGAGCGGCTGCTGGGCGTGCGCCTCGACCCCCGAGAGATCCGCTCGGCGCTGGAGCGGTTAGGGTTTCGATGCCGAAGGCGCAAGGGCGGCTTCGATGTGGCGGTCCCGTACTGGCGGCTGGACGTGGAGATCCCAGCGGACCTAGTCGAGGAAGTGGCCCGCCTGTGGGGCTACGACCAGCTCCCCGCGACGTTGCTGAAGGAACCCCTGCCCCCCCAGCGGCGGAACCGCTCCCTGGAGCTGGAAGAGCACGTGCGGGACCTCCTTACGGGATTGGGCTTTGTGGAAGTGATCCACTACTCGCTCACCAGCCCCGAGAGCGCGGCCCAACTCCAACTCGACGACGGCGAGCCGGAAGGGCCGTTCGTGGAGCTGGCCAACCCCATCTCCCGCGAGCGGCGGGTGCTACGGCGCACCCTGATGAACCTGCTCTTGGAGACCGTGGCCCACAACCAACGCCACCGGGAGCGGGTGGCCGTCTTCGAGGTGGGGCGGGTCTTCCTCCCCGAGCACTCCGACCCCGAGGGGTTGCCCCAAGAGCCCCGCCGATTGGGGATCGCCTTGGCCGGGAGGAGCCACCCCCTAAGCTGGGCGGACAAGCCCCGCTCCGTAGATTTTTATGATTTGAAGGGAGCGATTTCTGCCCTGCTTGCTCATCTGGGCGTGGACGAAGGGGACGTAGGCTATCGGCCCGTACAGGGGGCGCCCTTCCACCCCGGGCGGGCCGCCGAGCTCCTCATCCACGAGCACCCCATAGGCGTTTTGGGGGAAGTCCACCCGCGGGTAGCCGAGCGCTTCGACCTGCGGGGGCGCGTCTACTTAGCGGAGCTCGACCTGGAAGCGTTGCGGGCCCACGCCCGGGTCCGGGAGGATCGGGTCTATCGTCCGATCCCGCGCTTCCCCGGGATCCGTCTCGACCTGGCCGCGGTGCTCCCCGAGGAGGTCCCCGCGGAGCGGGTCGAGCGGGTCATCCGGGAGCACGGGGGGGAGTGGCTCCGCGAGGTCGTCCTCTTCGACGTGTACAAGGGAGACCCCGTCCCCGAGGGCCATCGCAGCTTGGCCTATGCGCTCTTCTATCGGAGCGAGGAGAAGACGCTCACGGACGAGGAGGCCCAGACCGCCCACCGGCGGGTCATCGCGGCGTTGCAGAGGGAGCTGGGGGCCCAGGTGCGCGGGCTTGAAGCATAATCGCAACGAGACGAGCAAGAGAAAGGGAGGAGGAACCGGATTGGCGACCACCCACGAGGATACGCTCACGGCGGAGCGGGCGGAGCCCGCCTTCGGGGACCGCGAGCCCCTGGTCCAGCTTCAGGACGTCAAGGCCCACTTCACGCTGCGGCGGGGGATCTTCGTCTCCAAGGCCGTGGTCAAGGCCGTGGACGGCATCACCCTCGAGATCGCCCGCGGCGAGACGGTGGCGCTGGTGGGCGAGTCCGGCTCGGGGAAGACGACCCTGGGGCGGATCTCTTTACGGCTGATCGAGCCCACCGAGGGCCGGGTGCTCTTCGACGGACAGGACATCTCCCACGTCCCCGAGGGGCAGCTGTTGCGCTTCCGGCGCCGGGCCCAGGCCGTCTTCCAGGACCCCTACGCCAGCCTCAACAACTACATGACCGTGGCCCAGATCGTGGAGGAGCCGCTCGTCATCCACAAGATCGGGAACCGGGAGGAGCGGGCCGCCCGGGTCCGCGAGGCCCTGGACGCCGTGCGCCTCCGCCCCCCGGAGGAGTTCCTCTCCCGCTTCCCCCACCGGCTCTCGGGGGGCCAGCGCCAGCGGGTGGCGATCGCCCGGGCCCTCGTCTTGGACCCCGAATATCTGGTCGCCGACGAGCCCGTCTCCATGGTGGACGCCTCCAGCCGGGCGGAAATTCTATTGGTGCTCAAGGACCGCCAGGAGGACGCGGGGACGGCGATCCTGTACATCACCCACGACATCGCCACCGCGCGCCACTTCGCCCACCGCATCGGGGTGATGTACCTGGGACACCTGGTGGAGCTGGGGCCGGCGGATCGGGTGATCGACAACCCCTTGCACCCCTACACCCGGCTGCTGTTGGAGGCCGTCCCGGAGCCGGACCCCCAGAATCGCTTGAAGGAGCGCTCGATCATCCCCGGGGAGCCCCCTTCCCCGGCGAACACCCCGCCGGGCTGCCCCTTCCACCCCCGCTGTCCCGAGTTCATGAAGGGCACCTGCGAGGCGGCGGAACCCGAGTGGAAGGAGATCGAGCCGGGCCACTTCGTGGCCTGCTATCTCTACTAGACCGGCTCGCTTAGACTCAAAGAGCCCGAAGATTTGCTCCTCTCGGGCTCTTCCCCTACAATCGGACCCAAGGAGGGGAGGATGATCATGAAGAGATGGGTATGGATCTGGACGTTCGTCGTCCTGATCGTCGTAGGACTCGGGACCGCCCCGGCGCTGCCCCAGGAGAAGGGGGAGTATACCCCGCCCCATGACAAACCGGGACCGGCCTCGGAGGTGATCCGCTTCTCCCAATTCGACCAGGAAGCTGCCCCCCTACACCTCGCTCAAGGGGATATGGACCTCTACCTCTTCGGGCTCAAGCACCTCGGAGCCCAAGAGGTCCGCGAGAACCCCGATCTCACCCTGTACGAAGCCTTTGCCGGCTTGAACTCCTTGATCGTCAACCCCGCTCCGGCTCCGGAAGGCCGGCTCAACCCCTTCGCCCTCAAGGAGGTCCGCCAGGCGATTCAGTTCATCATCGATCGGGAGTTTATCGTCAACGAATTTTACGGAGGGTTTGCCGTGCCGATGCTCGCCCCCGTCAGCGCCGCCGAACCGGACTACCTGGTAATTCACGACGTGCTGCTCTCGGCGGGGATCCGCTACGACCCGGAGCGCGCCCGGGCCATGGTCGAAGAGGCCCTTACCCGTGCCGGAGCGGAGCTCGTCGACGGGGTGTGGCACTACAACGGCGAGCCGATCACGCTGACGTTCATCATCCGCACCGAGGACGAGCGCCGCGACATCGGGGACTTGGTGGCCGCCGAGCTCGAGAAGCTCGGCTTCCGGGTCGATCGGCAGTACATGACCTTCGGCCCAGCGCTCGATGTGGTCTACGGCTCCGACCCCCGGGAGTTCAAGTGGCACCTCTACACCGAGGGCTGGGGGAAGGGGGCCCTCACCGCCTACGACTTCGGGACCATCAACCAGTTCTACGCCCCCTGGTTCGGAGCGATGCCCGGTTGGCAAGAGGCCGACTACTGGAACTACGAGAACCCGAGGCTCGACGAGCTGGGCCAGCGCATCTACCGCGGCGAGTACGCCTCCCGTGAGGAGCGCGATCGACTCTACCGCGAGATGACCCAGCTGGGGCTGGAGGAGTCGGTACGCATCTTCGTGATCACGCGGCTGAGCGCCTTCCCGGCCTCCAAGGAGGTGAAGGGTCTTACCCGGGATCTGGGGGCGGGGCTGCGCGGCCCCTTCAGCCTGCGGGAAGCCTATATCCCCGGCGAGGACACCCTCACCGTAGGCCACCTCTGGGTCCACACCGACCGCTCCACCTGGAACCCCGTCGACGGCTTCGGCGACGTCTACAGCGTGGACATCTGGCGCGTGGTGTACGACCCGGCCACCTGGCGCCACCCCTTCAGCGGGCGCGTCCTCCCCTTCCGCGTGATCTTCGAGACGATCGAGACGGCCGGTCCGGCGGGCAAGCTCCCCGTCCCGCCCGACGCCGTGCGCTGGAACGCCGAGGAAGACCGCTGGGAACCCGTGGGCGAGGAGGTCGAGGCCACGAGTCGGGTGGTCTTCGACTACTCGAAGTACTTCCAGAGCGTCTTCCACCACGGCCAGCCCATCACCATGGCCGACCTCCTCTACGCGATCGCTCAGAGCTTCGAGATCGCGTTCGATCCGCAGAAGAGCGAGATCGAGTCGAGCGTGGCCACGAGCAACCGGGCGGCGCTGGAGCCGATCGTCGCCTACCGGGTTCTCGAAGACCGCCGCATCGAAGTCTATATCGACTACTGGCACTTCGACGAGTGGGAGATCGCCAACTACGCCGCGCCCGGCTCCGTGACGATGCCCTGGGAGATTCTGGCGGCGATGGACCGGGTGGTGTTCGAGAAGCGCAAGGCGGCCTACAGCGACACGGCCTCGGAGCGGTTTGAAGTGCCGTGGCTGAGCCTGGCCCTCCGGGACCACGCCCAGCTCGTCCGCGACGAGATCGAGGCGATGAAGGACGAAGGCTTCCTCCCTCAGGGGTTTGTCACCGTCGGTGGGCGGTCGTTTGTGACCCCCCAAGAGGCCCAAGCCCGCTACGAGGCGGCCCTGGAGTGGTTCGAGCAGTACGGACACATGGTCATCAGCCAAGGTCCCTACATCTTGGCCCGGTACGACCCGGAAGCCCAGTTCGCCGAGCTGCGGGCCTTCCGGGAGGAGACGTATCCCTTCAAGCCCGGGGATTGGTACTTCGGCGAGCCGGAGTCCGTCGAGGTCAAGGAGGTCGAGGTCGAGGCCGTCGACCTGGTGGAGGTCAACGAGATCTTGCCTATCGGGAGGGAGACCCGCATCGTGGTGGCCATCGAGGGGCCGGGACAGCTCCAAGCCCGTTTCGCCCTGCGAGACGCGGCCACCGGTGAGGTCCTCCTCTCCGGACCGGCCGAGCTGAAGGACGGACAGGCGATCGTGATCTTGCCGGCCGACCTCACCCAGGGGCTCGTCGAGGGCGCGCTTTACGAACTGCTGATCGCGGCCAACAGCGTCGAGTCGGCCGTGGTCACCGAGCACCGCCTCACCCTGGTCGCCGAACCCTTCACCCCCCCGGAGGCGGAACCTCAGGTCGTCGAGAGGGTCGTCGAGGTGGAAAAGGAAGTGGAGGTCCCCGTCGAGGTCGAACGGGTCGTGGAGAAGAGGATCGAAGTCCCCGTCATCCCCTCCTGGATGTGGGCGCTGGTGGGAGTGCTCGGCGTAGCCGTCTTGCTGCTGCTCGGAGCCCTGGTGCGCAAGCCTTGAGGAAGCCTACGGCGGACGAGATCGTATGGCGATCCTAAGGAAACTGCTGCTGCGGGCGCTCAGCCTGATCGCTGTGGTGCTCATCGTGTTGGTCTTGGTCGTCGTCGTCCTGGGGGCGACGGGCTTCTCCGATCGCATCCTAAGCTCCGTCATCAGCGAGGAGATGCGGGCGGTCCGCCAGCAGCTGGCGGAGACGATTCGCGATCCTCAAGAGCTGGAGCGGGCGCTGCGGGAGCAACGTCGCGAGCTGGAAGCCTTCTATGGGCTGGACAAGCCCTGGTACGTCCGCCTGCCTCAGGACGTGCTGCGGGTGCTCACCCTCGACCTGGGGGAGGCCCGCACCGTGGCCACCGCCCAGGGGAGCAAGCGCATCCAGGACATCATCGCCGAACGTCTGCCGCGGACGGCCCTGCTCTTCACCACCGCTTTGGTGATCTACTTCCTCATCGGGGTCTGGCTGGGGACGCTGCTGGCCACCCGACCGGGGTCGAAGCTCGACCGCGTTCTCTCGTACTTCGCTGCCGTCTCCTTCGCGCTGCCCTCTTGGTGGACGGGGATCCTGCTCATCCTGATCTTCTACTTCTACTTGGGAGGGCTCCTGCCTGCGGGGGGGATGTACAGCACCCCGCCGCCGGAGGGCGGGCTGGCCCGCTTCCTCGACTTGGCCTACCACGCGATCCTGCCGATCTTCACCTTGGTGCTGGTGGCCACCGGGCCGCTGATGTACGTGGCCCGCACGATCACCCTCAACGTGGCGCAGGAGGACCACGTGACGTTTGCCCGGGCTAAGGGGATCCCCGAGGGGCTGGTCCGCCGTCGCCACATCCTGCGGGTGGCCGCGCCCCCCATCGTGACGGGGCTCATCCTGGGGTTGGTGGGCTCGATCGCCGGCTCGATCACCACGGAGATCGTCTTCCGCTGGCCGGGGATGGGCCAGCTCTACTTCCAGGCCGTCTCCGGCCAGCCCGATGAGTCCCTGATCGTAGCGCTCACGTTCGTCTACACCATGCTCTACGCCTTGGCGCGCTTTATCCTCGAGATCCTCTACCTGATCCTCGATCCGCGGGTGAGATACTGATGGAAAGCGTCCTGAAGGTGATCCTCTCCTCGGGGGTGGGGCGGGCGGGCTTGGCCTTGTTCGCCCTGCTCACGGGGATCTCGGTGTACGTGCTGGTGAGCTACCCCCTCGACTACGGCAGCCGGGTCTGGTACAACCCGGCGGTCTGGGCGGACAACCCGGCGGTCAAGCCTCCGATCTGGGCGAAGCCCGGGGCCGTACCGCATAGCGTCTTCCTTCAGGAGGAGCCGACCGAGGTCCGCAAGGCCTCCACCGGGGAGAGACGCCTCTATCGCTTCGAAATCCCCCACCCCTATGAGAAGCCGCCGGACTCCCTCTCCCTGACGCTCACGGAGGCGGTCTACTACAGCCGTCCGCCGCTTCTGACCGTGTCGCTCACGCGACCCGACGGCAGGAGCGTCCGGCTCTATCGCTACAGTCCCCCCGCGCCCCGGCCCGGGGAGGAGGCACCCTACGTGCGCCACCGCGACTCGCCCCACCGGGTGGACCTGGGGGCCGACCCCCAGGTGCGCGCTCAGGTGTCGGCCTTCCTGCGCGACGAGTACGGCCTCCGCCTCTCGGCCAACGAGCTCCGCGGTCGCCTGATGGAAATCCTCTTCGGGGAGCCGACCTCACCGGAGGAGCGGGGGGGCCCCGCGGCGTTCCGCCCCCTGCCGGGAACGTACGCCCTGGAGGTCGAGGTCACCGTCTTCGACCGGCGCGATCGAATCGGGGCCCTCCAGGCCGTCCGCGGCGGGGAGACCTTCGGCTGGATGGGGACGGATTCCCTCGGACGGGACCTCGCGCAGGGGTTGCTCTTCGGCTTCCCCGTTTCGCTGATCATCGGGATCCTGACCTCGGTGTTGGCGACGCTGCTGGGGGCCTCCTTGGGGATCATGAGCGGGTACTTGGGAGGCCGGGTTGATCTGCTCATCCAACGTTCGGCGGACGTGATCAACAACATCCCCGGGCTGCCGCTGTTGATCTTCTTGGTCTTCATCTTCGGATCGAACCTCTTCCTCGTGATCATCCCGGTGATCGTCTTCTTCAGCTGGCCGGGGTTGGCGATCATCGTGCGTTCGATGGTCCTCCAGCTGCGGGAGGGACAACTCGTGGAGGCCGAGCGGAGCTTAGGGGCGACCCGCTGGCGGATCATGTTCCGCCATATCCTCCCCCAAGTAGGGCCCTACCTGCTGGCCCAGCTCATCTTCTTCGCTCCGTCCGCGATCCTGTCCGAGGCCACCCTGAGCTTCTTGGGGCTGGGGGACACGAGCCTGCCCACCTGGGGGCAGATCCTGGAGGGGGCCTTCCGCACGGGCGCCGTCTATCGGGGCTACTGGTGGTGGGTCGTCCCGCCGGGGCTCCTGATCGTGATCACGGCGGTCGCCTTCATGCTGATCGCCCTCTCCCTGGAGCCGATCGCCAACCCTCGCTTACGGAGGTCGTAAATATGGCCATCCTCGAGGTCCGCGATCTCTATTTGTACTACGAGACGCCCCGCGGCCCGGTCCACGCCGTGGACGGGGTCTCGTTCGAGCTGCCCGAGGGGAGCGCGTTGGGGCTCGTGGGCGAGTCGGGTTCGGGCAAGACGAGCTTGGGGTTGGCGCTCTTGCGCCTGCTGCCCAAGAACGTCGATACCTACAAGGGGAGCATCCGGCTGGAGGGCCGAGAGCTGATGGAGCTCTCCGACGAGCAATTCCGTCGGGAGATCCGCTGGCGCAAGATCGCCATGGCCTTCCAAGGCGCGATGAACGTGCTCAACCCCGTGGTGAAGGTGTGGCTCCAGATCGCCGAGCCCCTGCTCCTGGAGAAGACGCCCCGCCCGCAGGCCCGCGCCCGGGTGGAGGAGCTGTTGGAGCTGGTGGGGCTGTCCAAGGACGTGGCGGACCGCTACCCCCACGAGCTCTCGGGCGGGATGAAGCAGCGGGTCGTCTTGGCCGCCGCCCTGGTGATGAACCCCAAGGTGGTCATCCTGGACGAGCCCACCTCCGCGCTGGACGTGAGCATCCAGGCCCAGATCATGAACCTCCTCAAGCGCTTGAAGCGCGAGTTGGGGCTCTCGTACATCTTCATCACCCACGACATCGCGCTGGCCAGCGACCTGTGTGACTACTTGGGCATCGCCTATGCAGGCCAGATCGTCGAACTGGGGACTTCGGAGCAGGTCTTGCTGGAGCCGGAGCACCCCTACACCCAGGGGCTGCTCGAGAGCATCCCCCGGCTGCGCTCGACGAGGTTGCCCTCGTTCATCCCCGGCGCGCCCCCGGACCCCGTAGACCTCCCGGAGGGCTGTCGCTTCCGCGAGCGCTGCCCCAAGGCGTTCGAGCGCTGCACCGAGATGCCGCCCCTTCTCCAGGGCAAGGGCGCGGGCCACGAGGTCCGCTGCTGGCTGCTGGCGGGACGCTAGATCAACCTCCGTCCCCGTCTCGCAAGGAGGAAGTGCCGGAGGTGAGACCATGAAGTACCCTTCCTTGCCGATCGGCCATGGGTTGCACTCGGTGGAGGCCAGCTTGGAGCACCTTTTGACGTTCATGAAGTCAACCCTTCCGCCGGACGTCTCCCGCTCGGAACGCCTTCAAGGGGCAGTCTCTCGGCTGGAGGAAGCGCGTCGGCTCGTCGCCCAGGAGGCGCAGGCCTACGACCAAGAGCATCTAGGCATCCCGGCGGAGTACCGGAGGCTCCCCTCGCCGGAGGAGCTCGCTTCGGGACGATCTGCCGTGGGGCTGATCTCGATCGGACTGGCCGTCGCGGCGTTCCTCCTCTTCCTCGGCTGGTATGACGCACGGCACGGCGACCTCTTCGAGCAATTGTCCGAGGCGTGGGGGATCCCTCTTACGGGGAGGGTCTTCGTCTTCTTGGGGTTGGCCGTGGGGACGGTGCTGGGCGTGGGCTTCCTCCATGAGGGGATCCACGGCGTCGTGCTCTGGGCGCTTACGGGGAGGTTCCCGCGGTTTGTCCGGGGGACCGGGGCCGTCGGCCCGACCTTCGCGGGGCGTTGTCCCGGGGGCGCTTCTTGGCCGTCTTGATCGCCCCTCTTCTCGTCGTGACGGGCCTGGGGATCGGACTGATCGAGCTGCTGCCCCCGGCCTTTGCGATCTTCCCGCTGCTGGGGCTCATCTTCAACACCGCGGTCTCCGTGGGGGACCTCTACGCCGTCTGGCAGCTCCTGCGGGCCGGTCCCCGGGCGGTCGGGACCGCTTGGGGCATCTATGCCCCCGCTGCCGCCTCCTCCTCCGAGGACGGGAGGCCTTCGACTCCCGACCGACCGCTGCAAGCGAGATGATCCCGAGTCCCCCTCCCGGGCGTCTGTCGGGGGGGGAGACGGGTACTTTGTGAGTTTGCCTCAGGGGTGCGCGGAGCGTAGGATGGAGGACTGGAGGACCGCTCCCTCCGAGGAGAGGAGCCGGGAAGGGGGACGGTGTCGATATGTTGCCCCGAAATGAGCTCAAAGAGCGCCTTCGCAGAGGGGAAACCCTGGCCGGGGTCTTCGTGAACCTCTTCTCGCCGGACCTGGTGGAGCTGTTGGGGGTCCTCGGGGTGGACTTCGTCGTCTTCGACGGGGAACACACCGGTCTCGCCCCCGATCAAGCCGTGGAGCTCTACCGAGCCGCCGAGCTGCGGAGGCTCGCCTACGTAACCCGCATCGGGGTGAATCACCCCCAAGTGTTGCAGCAGCACTTGGAGAGCGGAGCGCTCAACGTGCTCCTCCCCCTCGTCCGCGACGGGGAGGACGCCCGACGGGTGGTGGCCGCGGTGAAATACCCCCCGCTCGGCCGGAGGGGGCTGGCGGCCAGTCGGGTCTCCGACTGGGGGTTCTCCCAACCCCTCTACGAGTACGTAGAGTGGGCCAATCGCGAGACCTTGGTGGCCGTCCAGATCGAGACCCCCGACGCGCTGCGGAACTTCGACGACATCCTCCAGGTGGAAGGTGTAGACGTGCTCTTCTTCGGCCCCTCTGACCTCTCGGTGGCCCTTGGGGTTCCGGGACAACCCACGCACCCCAAGGTGGTAGATCTCATCGAGCGCCTCGGGGAGGAGACCCTTCGTGCGGGCAAGTGGGCGGGGACGATCGCTCGAACCCCTTCGGAAGTGACGCACTGGAAGGAGCGGGGGTTCCAGTGGCTATGCACCGGGATTGCCCACCTGCTGGCCGATGGAGTGCAAAGGTATGTGCAGCCTTTCCTGCGCACCCCGCGCATCGCGGAGACTTAAGGCCCTTCCGGGAAGCCGTTCCGGTCGTTGTCCTCCGCGAGGTCCTCGCGGGGCTCGGCCTCGAAGCAGGGCTCGAAGCTCACCAAAGGATATCCTTGTCGATCCCGAACGTTGACGGCCTTCCACAGCTTGACCCCATAGGGGTCCAAGATCACGCGACGTAGAGCCAGGTCCGGGTCGTCGTACTCCCATACGATGAGGTCCTCGCAGTGGATCGCGGTAGGCTCGATCTCCACGGCGTCGTCCTCCACCCGTTCTCCCTCCGGCGTGATGAACTCTCGCTTGGGCATAGGACCTTCCTCCCTCTTCCTAACCTGCCCGATGGCATGGTCACGGTGCGATGCTGCGTGTCAACGCATTCTAGGGGAGGGCCGGTGGAGGGGACAAATCCGCGTCGGAGGCGAGGATCTGTAGGTACAAGCGGCGGGCCGCTTCCTGCTCGGCGTCCTTGATGCGACGCCCCTTGCCGAGGGCTTTCCGGCCGTTTAGCTCCACTTGGACCGTGAACTCGCGCGCGTGATCCGCCCCGCGGGCTTCGAGAAGCGTGTACACGGGGCGCAAGCCGTGTCTCTGGGCCTCCTCTTGGAGAAGGGTCTTGTAGTCCCGACGGACGTCTCCTGCCCGGGCTCGATCCAGCGCGGAGCGCAGGTGGTGCCGGACGAACCGGGCGGCCGCCTCGTAGCCCTCGTGGAGGAAGACGGCTCCCACTAACGCTTCAAAGGCGTCGCTTAGCAGGGAGCTGCGCTCGCGCCCCCCCGACTCTTCCTCCCCGCGCCCCAACAAGAGGTGGGACGACAGCCCGAGGTCTCTGGCCACCTCTGCGAGGGCCGAGCCGCTCACGATCGCCGCGCGGAGCTGGGTGAGCTCCCCTTCGGGGTGAGGACAGGTCCGATAGAGGTACTCGCTGACCGCCAGGTTCAGGACGGCGTCGCCCAGGAACTCCAAGCGCTCGTTGGACTCCCCCTCCCCCGGGTGCTCGTTGGCGTAGGAACTGTGGCGAAGCGCTTGCCGAAGCAGCTCAGGCGGCAGGTGAGTCCCCAGGATCCGTTGCAAGTCGGCAAGCTTCCGTTCCCCCATGGAGATCGACTGGCTGGGGTGGGAGGATTCGAACCTCCATCCTCGGCTCCAAAGGCCGGTGTGCTGCCGTTACACCACACCCCAGCGCCGTCGGCCCGGCCTACGGCCACGACGTCAAGGATCATGGTAGCGATCGGAGCCGGTTTTCTCAAGCTCGGGCTTGGGGTTCGAGGGGTTGGGGGTCCGGAGGTCCGGACGGGAAAGGGCGGCTTCCCCTTGCCAACGGGGATCCTTTCTGCTATAATTGTTCCGCAACGCCAAGGTCCAATCGTCACCTCAAGTCCGATTCATAGCATTTGGATTGGGTGAAATTCCCGAACAGGCCTGTACCACCCCGATCGTCTGTGAGGAGTCCGCTCTGGAAGTGCGTCCCCCCACGGCCTGCCGGGATCCAAGGAGCCTAGCAGAGGAGGTATCTCTCCACACGTATGGACATCAGCGAACTCCGCGCAAAGAGCATGAAGGAGCTCCGGGAGATCGCCGAACAGTACGGACTGAACGGCCTCTCCCAGATGAAGAAGGAGGAGCTGGTCTGGGCCATCCTCGACGCGATCACCCAGAAGGAGGGCCTCAGCATCAAGGACGGGGTTTTAGAGATCTTACCCGACGGCTACGGCTTTCTCCGCGACAAGTCGTGTCTGCCGGGCAAGAACGACATCTACGTCTCCCCCTCGCAGATCAAGCGCTTCGGCCTCAAGGACGGCGACATCGTCCGCGGGACGGTGAGGCCCCCCAAGGAGGACGAGAAGTACTACGCCCTCCTCAAGGTGCAGGAGATCAACTTCCGCGACCCGGAGGAGGCCCGCCGCCGCACCGATTTCAGCGACCTCACCCCCTACCACCCCACCGAGCAGATCCGCCTGGAGCACGACCCCGAGGAGTTCTCCACCCGGATCATCGACCTCTTCTCCCCCATCGGCAAGGGCCAGCGTGGGCTGATCGTATCGCCTCCTAAGGCGGGGAAGACGACCCTGCTCAAACACATCGCCCACGGGATCATGAGCAACCACCCCGAAATTTATCTGATCGTCCTCCTGGTGGACGAGCGCCCGGAGGAGGTCACGGACTTCGAGCTCACCCTGGAGCAGTTCCCGGGGAACCTGGAGCACCCGCCGGAGGTCGTCTCGGCCACCTTCGACCAGAAGCCGGAGATCCACACCCGCATCTCGGAGCTGGTGATCGAGAAGGCCAAGCGGCTCGTCGAAGTGGGGATGGACGTGGTCATCCTGATGGACTCCATCACGCGGCTGGCGCGGGCGTACAACCTCTCGATCACCCCGAGCGGAAAGCTCCTCTCGGGGGGAATGGACCCCACGGCCCTCTACAAGCCCAAGGAGTTCTTCGGCGCGGCGCGCAACATCGTGGACCTCACCGCCCCGCGGGACAAGCGGGGCCTGCCCCCCAGCCGCGGGAGCCTCACCGTCATCGGGACGGCCCTGGTGGACACCGGCTCCCGGCTCGACCAGGTGGTGTTCGAGGAGTTCAAGGGGACGGGGAACATGGAGCTCCTCTTGGATCGCACGCTGGCCAACCGGCGCTTGTTCCCTGCGATTGACTTGGAGCAGTCCGGAACCCGGAAGGAGGAGCTGCTGCTCGACCCGGACGTGCGGCGGAGGGTGTGGATCCTGCGCAAGATGATCAGCGACATGGGCGACAAGCAGAAGGCGCTCGCCTTCATCCTCAGCGAGATGGCCAAGACGGAGACCAACGAGCAGTTCCTCAACAACATGGCGAGCGAATGAACTACCGCATCCGCGGCGGACGGGCCCTTCGAGGAGAGGTGACCGTCCCCGGCGCCAAGAACTCGGCGTTGCATCTCCTTGCGGCTTCGCTCCTCACCGACGAGCCCATCACGCTGAGAAACGTCCCCGACCTCCGAGACGTGCGCACCCAGCTCGCCCTTCTCGAGGCCCTGGGGAAGCGCGTCGAACCCCTGGGGGAAGGCGCCTACCGCATCGCACCCGGGAGCCCCCTCGCCTCGGAAGCGCCCGGGGAGCTGGTGCAGAAGCTGCGGGCCTCGTTCCACGTGCTGGGACCCCTCCTCGCCCGCTTGGGGGAGGCTTACGTCCCCCTGCCGGGCGGGGACGTGCTGGGCCCGCGGCCCGTCGATCTCCACGTAGGGGGCCTCCAAGCCCTCGGAGCCGTGATCGAAGTTCGCGAGGGCGGGGTGTGCGCCCGCGCGCCCGCGCAGAAGCTCCGTCCCGCTACGATCTCCTTGCCGTACCCGTCCGTGGGGGCCACCGTTCACCTGGCGCTGACGGCGGCGCTCGTCCCCGGCACCACCCTCATCGAGAACCCGGCCCGCGAGCCGGAGGTGGACGACGTGCTCGCGTTCCTGAGCGCGTTGGGCGCCCCCGCTCGGCGCAGGGAGGGCCGCATCGAGGTCCAAGGGCAGCCAAAACTCCGCGGCGCGGAGCACCGGGTGATGCCCGATCGCATCTGCGCCGGGACGTACCTGCTGGCGGGCGCGATCACCCGAGGAGAGCTGATGGTGCGCTGTCGGCCTTGGCACCTGCGCCCGTTCCTCGATACACTCCAAGCGATGGGCGTTCCGCTGCAGGAGTTCGCCGACGGCGTCGCGGTGCGGTGCGAGGACCTTACGCTTACGTCGCTGCGGCCCGTCCGAGTGGAAACGCAGCCCTATCCCGGCTTCCCCACGGACCTCCACCCTCCCCTGACCGCTCTCCTCAGCCTCGTGCCGGGGGAGAGCCGCATCCGCGAGGGGGTCTTCGAGGACCGCTTCGCGTACGCCGCGGGGCTCCGCGCCCTGGGAGCCCGTGTCCGAATCCGGGGGCGGGAGGCTATCATCGAGGGCGTCCCAAGACTGTACGGCACCGAGGTGAAGGTGGAGCGGGACAACCGGGCGGGGGCGGCCCTCGTGTTGGCCGCTCTGGCCGCCGAGGGGGAGTCTCGGGTGTGCGACGAGGAGGAGCAGATCCCGCGGGGCTATCATCGCTTCGCGGAGACGTTACGGGATTTGGGAGCCGACATCGTGGAAGAGAGCCTGATTTCAACCCGACATCGAGAGGAGGGGGAATGAAGCGCGCGCGCAGGAAGGCCTTAGAAGCGATCGAAGCGAAGCGACAGCAGAATCAGAGATTGATCGAGGACCGTATCGGTCGGCGGGCCCGCGTCTACGGCGAGGAGCGGGCCATTTTGGTGGGGGTGGTCCGCCGCAACTCGCCGGAGGAGCGCGAGTCGATGGAGGAGCTGATCGCGCTCAGCCGCACCGCGGGCGTGGAGGTGCTCCACATCGTGGTCCAGCGGCGCACGAAGCCCGATCCCTCCTATTACATCGGCGCGGGGAAGGCGGAGCAGCTCCGGGAGCTGGCCCAAGAGACGGGAGCCGACGCCGTGATCTTCAACGAGTCGCTCACCCCGGCCCAGGGGCGCAACCTCGAGGAGCGGATCGGCGTCAAGATCATCGACCGCGCGCAACTCATCTTGGACATCTTCGCCCAGCGGGCGCAAAGCAAAGAGGCGAAGCTGCAAGTCGAGCTGGCGCAGCTGGAGTATCTGCTCCCCCGGCTGCGCGGCTGGGGGGAAGCCCTGGGGCAATTGGGGGCCGGGATCGGGACCCGCGGGCCCGGGGAGACGAAGCTGGAGCTGGAGCGCCAGGCGATCAAGCGCCGCATTCACACCCTCAAGAAGAAGCTGGAGCGGACGGCCAAGGAGCGGGCGCTGCGACGGAAATTACGGGCCCGCCGGGCCGTCCCCGAGATCGCTCTGATCGGGTACACGAACACGGGGAAGTCCACGTTATTAAAGGCGCTCTGCCACACCGAGGCGTTCGTGGAGGACAAGCTCTTTGCCACCCTGGACCCGAAGGCCCGGCGCAGGCGGCTGCCCGACGGGCGCGAGGTCGTCTTCATCGACACCGTCGGCTTCATTCGCGATCTGCCCCACCAACTGGTGCCCGCCTTCCACTCCACGCTGGAAGCCGCCCGCGAGGCGGATCTCATCCTCAACGTGCTGGATGCCTCGAGTAAGAGCCTCTTCGAGCAGTGGAGCACGATCCAAGACGTGCTGCGCGAGCTCTTCGGGGAGGAGCCCCGCCCGCCGATGCTCAACGTGCTCAACAAGATCGACCTCCTCTCCACGGACGAAGACCTTCAACGCTTGGAGCAGGCGCGGCGCCGGCTGCAGCCCCTCGTCGAGGTCTCCGCAGCCCAGGGATCCCATCTCGAAGGGCTTCTGGAGCGCATCGAGGAGATGCTTCCGGCTCCGGTTGTGCAGACTTCGATGGAGCCGGTGAGGAGCGTACAGCCTCGGGCCGTTGAGGGCTCGTTCACCGGTAAAATGGGGTGAAGTCCTCATGCCCTTGATTCAAGATCTTCTCCAACAGCACCCGGGAGAATGGCTCGCGATTGAGGTCACCGAAGAAGAAGACGGAAGGCCCATCGCGGGAAGGTTGGTATACCATTCCCCCGATCGTGATGAGGTGTGGCAAAAGACCCGAGAACTCCAGCGGGTGTACATCGTCTATGCCGGTGAGCCTCTCAAAGAGGGGTACGCCGCGGCGTTCACGCTATGAAGCTGGATCCTGACGCTCTGTTGATCGCTCTCGAGGTGGAGGTCTTCCGGGGCGGGAAAAGCCGCATTGTCCGCATGGCTTTCGATGTGGATCTGTACTTCCTTCAAAGACGCCTAGAATTTCGCGCTCCAGGGAAACCCAGCTGAAAGAGCAGGGATTCCCACAACAGCTGGGCGTTCGCGTTCGCCTGGAGGGCGCTCAGCCCCCGCTCCAGCCTGTGGATGGCCCGGACGAGGGATTCCGTGGACCACCGCGGGGAGATCGCCCTCACATCTTGCAAACGATCCCTGTGGAACACGCGATTCTCCGCGTTCTGGGCCGAGAGCAGCAGATCCCGCATCCAGCGCAGGGATTCCCACAAGAACAGCTCGGCCTTCTCCGGCGGGATCCTAGCGAGCGTGGAGGCCAGCTCCAGCACCTCATGGGGCTTCCGCTCCCCCCCGGTAAGCTGCAGCAGCAACGCCCGAGCCGTTTCGTGTTCTTCCACCGGATCCTCCGTCTGGGAGAAGCGCTCCGCCAGCTCCGTGGGGCAGAGCTTGGGGATCTCCGAGAGCAGCGCCTCCCGCCGCTGCAGGGGCTTCTCCCCCAGCCAGGAGGGTGTCAGGAGGAGCCGGACGTTCCGGGAGGGGATCCCTTGGGCCAGCGCCAAGCCGTAGCGGATCTCGTCCTCCGAGTAGCCCTGTCGAGCGAGGACTTCCGCAAGCTGCCGGGTGGAGAAGGGCCGGATCCGCACGATCTGGCAGCGGGAGAGGATCGTGGGCAACAGCCGAAGTCCGCGGGCCAAGAGCAGAAACAGCACGTACTCCGGGGGATCCTCGAGGATCTTGAGCAGGCTGTTGGCCGCCTCGGGGGTAAGGCGCTCCGCCTCGGGAAGGACGTACGCTTTGTATTGCGACTCCAGGGGTTGGAACCGCGCGTCTTTCTGGATCTCGCGGACCCGGTCGATGCCGATGCGCGCGCCTCCCCCCTCGAGCGGGACCCAGCGCACGTCGGGGTGGCTCCCGTGGAGGAGCTTGCGGCAGGGGGGACACCTCCGACAGGGCCTTCCCGTCGGGTCCTCGCAGAAGAGGTGTAGCAGGAACTCCCTCGCCGCGAACTCGGCCCCCTCACCCACCAAGAGGTAGGCGTGGGCCGGTCGGCCCTCCCGAAGGGCCCGACCCCAGAGGTCCTCTACGGAGATCGCAGCGGCCATCGGAAGAAGCGTAGCAGCCCCGTCCGCGTCCGTCCAGTCCGTCGTCGGGTATAGGGTATAATGCGACGATGGCGACCTTGGGGCCGTTCCTGATCTCCGCCTCCCTTACGGCGCTCCTGGCGTATGGGCTCCTCCGCTGGGCGCCCCGATGGGGCCTCGTCGACGAGCCGACCCCCCGCAAAGCCCACCCGCGGAGCGTCCCCATCGGGGGACCGGCGCTCGTCCTGGGGGTGCTGGCGGGAAGCGTCCCCTTCCTCCTCACCTCGGGATGGGGTGGGAGCTGGGCCGTAGGAGCCCTCCTCGTGGCCCTCCTCGGGACCCTCGACGATCGTCGACGTTCGGGGCTTTCCCCTCGGATCAAGCTGCTGGGGCAGCTGGGGGCCGCGCTCCTTCCCCTCGCCTTTGGGCCCTTGCTCGTCGCCTCGCTCGACGTCTTCGGTTGGGAAGTCCCCCTAGGCGCACTGGCGATCCCCTTCACGCTCCTCTGGATCGTGGGGATCACGAACGCGATCAACCTCATCGACGGCCTGGACGGGCTCGCCTGCGGACAGGCCCTGATCGCAGCGCTGGCCCTCGCGGGTCTGAGCGTCCAGACGGGCAACGAGGCCGCGCTCACGCTCTCCTTCGCCCTCTTGGGAGGGACGTTCGCGTTCCTCGCGTTCAACCGCCCCCCCGCGAAGCTCTTCCTGGGGGACGGAGGGAGCTACTTCTTGGGGTTCACGCTCGCGGTGCTCTCCTTGCAGGCGACCCTCCCCACCCACGGGGGCGGCGTGGCCCTGCTCGTCCCCGCGGCGCTGTTGGGCTATCCCATCGCGGACACGCTCTGGGCCATCCTAAGGCGCCTTCGGGCGGGACGATCGATCTTCCGGGCCGACACCGAGCACTTCCATCACAGGGTCCGCGATGCGATGCGGGACGAGCGAAGGTCCGTCTGGGCCTTCTACGGACTCTTTTTGCTGCTGGCCGCCCTGGCGACGGCGCTTAGGACCTCCGGTCCCTAGCGCCGCTGCGAGTAGAGGAAGATGTAGTACGCCAGCGTCAGGATGGCCGAGGCGGCGGCGGCCACGTAGGTGAGGGCCGCGGCGCTCAGCACTTGGCGAACGGCGGCGAGCTCCTTCTTCGAGGTGACGACCCCCGTATCCCGCAGGAGCGCGAGCGCCCGGCGGCTCGCGTTGAACTCCACAGGAAGGGTGACCAGCGTGAAGGCCACCGCAGCCGAGTAGAGGACGATCCCGGCCAGGATGAGGAAGTCGAGGCCGCGGAAGATGAGCCCGCCGAAGATGAGCGGGAAGGCGAGCTGGCTGCCGAACTGGGCTGCGGGCACCAAGGCCGAGCGGAGCACCAACGGCTGATAGCGCGCGGCGTCCTGGAGGGCGTGGCCCGCCTCGTGGGCCGCCACCCCGATGTCCGCCAGCGACTTGCTCTCGGGATTGGAGAGTCGGAGGGTCTTCGTCCGCGGGTCGTAGTGGTCCGTAAGCTGGCCCGGGACCGCGGCGATCTTGACGCTGCGCAGATCGGGGGAGCCTAAGCTCACCGCCCCGTATCCCAAGATGCGCTCGGCCACCTGGGCCGCCGTCAGGCCACACGAAGCCCTCACTCGGGAGTACTTTTTGTACGTGCTCTTGACCTTCCACTGGGCATAAAGCGCCAACGCCAACGCCGGCAGCATGAACAACAGCCATACAAGCATCGCGTTCACCCTCCTGTGTGGTGCGTTTATTATAATGCGACAGCCTATCGACCACAAGCCGCAAGGAGGAGGGCACGCGCCGTCGGGGTTGCACCCGACTCGTCGAAAGGGGTAGCCTCCAAAGTCCAGACGGAGCACTTCGATCCCTCGAAGGGCAGGTGAAATCTCTCATGAGATCGGACATTCCTCGGCTGATGGCCGAGCGCGGGCTCGACGTTCTCATCATCGAAGGCCCCGACGGCGCCCACGGGGCCAACCCCGCGTTCGCGTACTTCACCCAGAATCAGCATCTGGTGGGCACCGTGATTGTCAGGCGCGACGAGGAGCCCGTGCTGCTCTACCGCTCCATGGAACGGGACGCCGCCGAGGCCACCGGACTTGCCCTGATCAACTTCGACCGCTGGCCCGTTCACGACATCCTCCAAGAGCACCCCGACCGCCTCGAGGCCCGCGTGGAGCTGTACAAGCGGATCTTTCACGATCTCAAGGTGCGCGGACGGGTCGCGTTCTACGGGACGGGGCCGATCGGGGCCTTTTACGCCTTTCTTCAGAAGCTGGCCCAAGAAGTCCCCGAGGTCGAGGTGGTGGGGGAGTTCGACCGCGACGTGATCGCCGTGGCCCGCGAGACCAAAGACCCCGAGGAGATCGAGCGGATGCGCCGCGTGGGCGAGGAGACCTGCGCCGTGGTGGAGGCCACCCTTGAATTCATACGCTCCCACCGCGTGCAAGACGATTGGCTCACGAAGGACGACGGGACGGCACTTACCGTCGGGGACGTCAAGCGCTTCGTGCGCTGGGAGCTGGCGAAGCGGGGGCTGGAAGCCTCGGACTTCATCTTCGCGATCGGGCGGGACGCGGGCGTGCCCCACTCCACGGGCAACCCCGATGACCCCATTGTATTGGGAAAGACGATCGTCTTCGACCTCTTCCCGCGGGACGCGAGCGGGTACTACCACGACGTGACGCGGACGTTCTGCTTGGGCTACGCGCCTCCGGAGGTCGAGCGAGCCTACCGGGACGTGATGGAGGCCTTCGAGGCCGTCTGCGAGAAGTTTCTCGTGGGCGGGATCCCCCAGACGTATCAACACTTCGTGTGCAAGTTCTTCGAGAAGCGGGGGCACTCCACGGTCTTAAGCGACCCCAAGACGACGCAGGGCTACGTCCACAGCCTGGGGCACGGTTTAGGATTGGAGGTGCACGAGGAGCCCCACTTCCCCACCTTCGGGAAGTGCGAAACTCAGCTGCGGGAGGGCATGGTCTTCACCGTGGAGCCGGGGCTCTACTACCCCGAGCTGGGGTACGGGATCCGCATAGAGGACACCTACTATTGCGACGAGAACGGGGAGTTCCGCAGCTTGACGCCGCTGCCTAGGGAGCTCGTGATCCTGCTGTAGAGGGTCCTTACCGTTGGACCGATGCACCCGGTTTAGATCGGGGGGTGTTGGGAGTGGGAGCCGCACGTAGGAGAAGGGGTGGCATCCCCTGGACGGATCTTCTCGTGCAGGCGAAGCGTCGGGGAATTTCGCCGCAGGTTCAGTCGTATCCTAAAGGATCGCTCCTTTTCGCTCAAGGCGACTCCTCTCCCTATCTCTATGGGGTATTGGAGGGAATCCCGGACGCTCACCCGGACCTGCCGGACCCCGCCCGGCTCCCTATCTCTATGGGGTATTGGAGGGAATCCTCAAGTTGGTACATACCCTTCCGGAGGGGCGAGCGCTCACCTTACGGCTGCTAGGGCCAGGAGATCTCTTTGGGAAGAGCGCCCTCATCGGAGGTCCTCGACAAGCATACGCCGAGGTCGTCCACGATGCCCGGCTCGTACTCTGGAGCCCGAAGGAGCTTGTGAGGGTGGTATCCGATCATTCGGAGACCATGCTGGCCTTGATGAAGGAACAAGCACAGGAAGCTTATGAGATGCAGGCTCGCTTGCTGGTTGCGGTCTTCGGCAGCGTGCAAGACGAGCTGGCTGTCCTCCTCTGGTTTCTGTGCCAGCGCTTTGGGAGGAAGACCCGCGTAGGCCTACAACTGGAACCAAGGCTGCCTGTGCGACTGCTGGCCGATCTGCTGGGCCGCAGTCGCCAACGGGTCAATGAGGCCATTCTCGCGTTCCAAGCTCAAGGCTGGATAGACAGGCGCTATGGGCAGATCGTGATCAAAGACTTGGAAAGACTTCGAGAACGAGCGCAGCCTTTCCTGGAACTGGCGGGGGGGGGGTAGAGCGCGCAAAGTGTCCCGGATAGGACAGATTTTTTGACACCAAGGGGACAAACTATTTGTCACACGGGTGGCAGACGCCTCCCCAAATTGTAAGGCATAATCCTGACAACCAAAGGTAGAGTAGAATTTGACATCTCCCAAAAAAGGAGGTATACAATGTGCTGTGGAAGGGATACGAATGAACACGAGAAGAAGAAGGAGGTAGGCCGGGCAAGGCTAACACGGAGATTATTGCTTAAAGCCGTAGGGGTCGGGACGAGCTTGGTAGCATTGGGTGGATTAACAGGATGTGCACAGCTCCTGGGCATAAAGGGAAGCATAAGGCAAGCGAACCGTGATGTTACAACCCTAGGCGTGAGAGAGGAACTCAGCTTGGCAGTCGATGGGAAAACCTTAGCTGTCAAGCCGTTCAGCTGGAGAGGTAGGATGCATGGCTTTGATCTACGATTTGACTCGGATAAGATCAAAGGATCAATGAATGTGCGCAGCGTTTTACGCAAGGGAAAGGGGATCACGTATAGCAGAACGAGACGTGATTTGTTTGCAATCCGCTTCGAGGTGTCACCCGATCAGCTCCCATTGATCGATGAAGCTGCACGTCTGATCACATTCAATCCTCTGGACTTATTAGATCAGGAGAAGGCAATTCAGATATATAACAGATTGGAAGACGAATATCCTGAACTCATCCGAGCACTTGAAGTTACTATAGTTTGGAATAACCGCCAAGCTAGCTTAAGCCTAAGTCGTGCTGATTTTGATAAAAGCACTCGGAAACTTGCTAAGCTACTGGATCGCGCAGAGAACTCCTTGCTCTTCCCCCTAGGCAAGAACCTGCATCAATTCTTGGTAGAGCACAGGGAATTTGTAGTTCAAGCGGCCTCCATGTTCCCTGGTGCTCATGGGGTTGATTCCCAAAGGATGCTTATTGCACAGGGCATGCATGATTGTATAGGTTGTGGGCTCAGCATATTCGGGCACATTGGTGGTAAGTACTCTGCGGCTTTAGCTTGTGCTACAGGGGTAGGATGCGCACTTGCCCTTGCCTTAGTAGCAGCGGCTACCGCCGGGCTGTTCGTTTCTTGTCCTTATTGTGATCCTAATAGCGGTGATAATCCACAGAATGAGGGTTCCCCTCCCCCGCCCCCTCCCCCGCCAGACTGTGATCCTACAGTTGAATTATGCCCTGAATCACGATATGAGGGATAGAGCGATGCTTGAGGTCCTTAGCAGCATATGGGTTTATCTTGGGCTCGGGATCTTCCTCGTAGCCCTAGGTTTTGCGATCATCTTAAGCGATTGGAGACGGTTCCTTCAGCATCCTATCTTACGCCGAGGAAAGATCCTCCCTGCCATGGTAGCCAGCTATTTCTTGGTCCTCGCAAGTTTGACGATTTCCACCATCAGTCGAGGTCATCTCTCCCTTGCAGGAGGTCTCATCGCTATAGGAATGCTACAGATCTTCATCCTCCTATACAAGTACCGGTCGTATCGTCAATCCAATTCGCTCAGCCCACAGAATCCACGGGAGGAGAATCCCAGAAGAGGGTAGTCATGCTGCTCGAGGTAGTCGATGTCGCTCAGACCTTTCTGCATTCCTTATGGGGAGGAGCCATCCTCATGATCATGGGAGTGATTGTGTCCACCATGTTTTCGATAGCCCTCGTTCGCTGGAGGCCACTCGCGTTTGTCAATGCCTGGATAGCTCTAATGCTTGCGATGTTCCTCGCCATCTCTAGCGGTCAGCGCGTAGTCTCCTCCGTTTTCGCTATCCTCGTTTCGGTCAACGCGATAGAGATACTCATAGTTTTCATCATAAGAGCTTGGCTTAAAATAGCAGAGCATAGATTGTAAAGCGTGCCGGATGGGACAGTTTTTTTTGAAGCAAAGGGGCAAAAGCTGTCGCACGGGTGGCAGACGCCTCCCAAATTGTAGGGCATAATTGCGGCAACATCATACGAGGGGCAGGTGAGCTTTTCCATGACGAGGCAAAGAGAGGAAGAGCAGGCAAGGGGCCTAGCAACCTTTCTCCTTCATGCGATGTACTCGGGAGCTGCCTATCCGACGGCGCTACAGAACATAGAAGAAGGGAAGGTCCGAGGAGACTCTGAGGCCCTTGAACAGTATAAAGAGATCGAAAGGGCGTACGATCAAGCCGTGATAGCGCTACGTCGAGAGATGACGGAGGCGCTTATGCAAGGGGAGAAATCCACAGAAGAAGCTCTCATAGGACTGGTGGAGAGGCAAGCCCAGATCGCGTTCGAGTCTCTGGAGCGCGAGCGGGATCTTCCCCTCCAATGGAGCGAGGAAGCAAAGGCCGAAATCCAACAGGGGCTCTCCGAGCTGAAAGCGGAGTTGGCTACGATCCCACCCGAGGAAGATCCTCAGGCTTATAAGGACCTCCAAAAGCTCGTTCAGCTCCTGGAGGAGCTGCTTCGCCGGAGGTGAAGAAGAGATGCTAACCCGTCGGGAGTTGCTCAAAGCGACGACGGCAGGGGCTATCGCCTGGGCCGCTGTCCCTCTCTTCCTAGAGAGGACTTCTCGAGGGCTGGCTCAAGGGGATGATTTCTGGGATGCCGTGACCTCCTGATAAGAAGCCATCCGGAGCCCACACATCTCGCCCGCGAGGAGCGAGAAGAAAGGAGGAGGGCAGACCCACGATCCGCGCGCTGAGGAGGTCTGCCCTCCCCCGGAGGTGAGAGGGTCTATCGCATAGCGGAGCCGGACAGGGGCCGGAGGCCGCCTTACCGTCGGGGATGGAACCTCCTTTCTCTCGGGATTTGGCTCCCGGCCCCTGCCCTCCACTCGAACTCCCCATGTCCTGACAGCAGTTAACGGGCGCGCCGGGCGCTCTTGGGGTTTTTGCCCGCTGCCCCGTCGGACTTGCCGTTCGTGCCGGGCTCTCCCTCCGGGACCTCTTCCGCTTCCGCCTGGGCAGAGGGACCTGCGACTGCGGCCTTGGCCTCAAGGCCGACCCGGGCCCGGATGGCCTCCTCGATCTGGGCTGCGATGTCGGGGTTCTCCTCGAGGAATGTGGCCGCGTTCGTTAAGCCCTGCCCCAGCTGGGTCCCCTCGTAGGAGTACCACGCGCCGCTCTTCTTCACGATCCCGTGCTCCTCCCCCAGACGCAGAAGCTCCCGCGAGCGGACGATCCCCCGCCCGTAGAGGATGTCCACCTTCGCCTCGCGGAACGGCGGGGCCAGCTTGTTCTTGACCACCTTGATGAGCGTCTCGTTCCCCACCTTCTGCTTGTCGCTGCCGGAGCCGTCCTCGATGCTCCCCACGCGCCGGACCTCGATGCGCAAGGAGCTGTAGAACTTGAGCGCCAGCCCTCCCGTGGTGGTGGTGGAGGGCCCCCACGGCCCGGTGTTGATCATGGAGCGGATCTGGTTGATGAAGACCACGGTGGCCTTGGACGCCCCCACCGCGCTCGTGAGCTTGCGCATCGCTTGGCTCATGAGCCGCGCCTGGAGGCCCACCTGGGCGTCGCCCATCGAGCCGGTGATCTCCGCCTCGGGCACGAGCGCCGCCACGGAGTCGATCACCACCAGGTCCACCGCGCCGCTGCGCACCAGCTGCTCGGTAATTTCTAACGCCTGCTCCCCCGAACTGGGCTGGCTCAACAAGAGCTGGTCGAGGTCCACGCCGATGGCCTGGGCGTACTGAGGGTCGAGGGCGTGCTCGGCGTCGATGAAGGCCGCCGTCCCCCCCTGACGCTGCGTCTCGGCGATGAAGTGCAGCGCCAAGGTGGTCTTCCCCGAGGACTCCGGGCCGAACACCTCCACAATGCGCCCGCGGGGGATGCCCCCGATCCCCAGGGCGATGTCCAGCGCCAGCGACCCCGTGGGGATCGTCTCCACGTGGAGGTGGGGCGACTGCCCCAGCCACATAATCGACCCTTCCCCGTAGCGCTTCTTGATCTGATCCAAGACCGACTGCAGGACTTCCGTTTTGCCCATCTGAACTCCTTTCGCGTGGGTTTACCCGCCGTATTCTTCGTAGAGTTTCGAGTGCGGCATCCGCGGTCGTCTCATCGCGGGCGGGGACGGGTTCAGCTTCCGCAGGACCCCCACCACCACGCCCACGATGCGCACCTCCTCGGGGCTCACCCGTAGGGGCTCGTAGCGGGGGTTGGCGGGCTCTAAGACCACCTCCCGCTCGTCCCAGCTTCCTAAGCGCTTGACGGTGCCCTCCTCTTCCGCGTCCCTCAAGACGGCGACCACCGCGTCGCCGGGGTTGGCCCACGGCTGCGGGCGGACGATCACCACGTCGCCGTCCCAGATGCCGGCCTCGACCATGCTATCCCCCTGGACCCGGAGGGCAAAGAGCCCCTGATCCCTCGGGAAGAGACCTTTGAGCGGGAGGACGTCGTCGATGTTCTCTTCCGCCAAGATGGGCTCCCCGGCGGCGACGCGGCCCACCAGGGGGATGCCGGCCCGCTCCCAGAACACCCGATTCACCCGCTCCCAGACGAGCTCCACCGCCCGGGCCGAGCCCGGTCTTCTGTGGAGATACCCCTTGCGCTCCAGGGCTTGGATGTAGCGCTGGGCGCTCGCTGGGGACCTCAACCCAAAGCGATCGCAGATCTCGCGCACCGTGGGCGGGGAGCCCCGCTCGTCGACGCACTCGACGAGGAAACGCAAAACCTCTTTCTGCTTGCGGGTAAGCTGCCACGGCCACCTCTGCGTGTATCGTCGTCCCCTCATAGCGAGGGCATCATAGCATACACATGTTCGCTTGTCAAGCCCCCGGGGCTGCGAAGGGGAGGGAAACCGCATGGAAGGGCGGCCATCAGCACCATGCGTGCCGTGTGCACTTCCCTTCCATCTCGCCCCGATCCCCCGGGGGGCTTGACAACTCCCCCCCGTGGTATAATCCGTCCACCTTCTTCCAAGGGTGATGCCTGGGAACTCAGGGTTCATACGCAGAAAAGCAGGAAAGGGAGGTCTTCCCATGAAGAGCCATCCCCCTCGGGGGGTTGGCCGGAACTCTCCTCGTGCTGATGGTCGTGTTGGCCGGGTGTTCGCTCCTCTTCCCCTCTCCTCAAGAGGAGGAGGTCGCCTCGGAGGTGGAGATCGTTTCAGGGGATCCGTGGCTGCTGGCGGCCCAGGGGGAGGACGAGCCTGCCGCTTGTAAGGAGGACCTAA
>Ga0256839_1001677_pt1 | contig 26333 bp, 16 predicted proteins | sample 354166metaG_FD_185968 | JGI IMG/M metagenome (GOLD analysis project Ga0256839, IMG submission 185968) | Hydrothermal vent microbial communities from Mid Atlantic Ridge, Atlantic Ocean - 354-166 | ecosystem: Environmental > Aquatic > Marine > Hydrothermal vents | place: Atlantic Ocean: Mid... | reverse complement strand
CATTCAGCGCGGAGGCGCAGTGCCCTGGCAGCCCGCCCCACTTGAAAGGAATCAACCATGAAACCGATTCGCCGTTTGCTGGCGGCCAATCGTAGTGAAATCGCGATCCGCATCTTTCGCTCGGCTCACGAACTGGGGATCGGCACCGTCGCCATCTATTCGCACGAGGACCGCTACGCGCTGCACCGGTTCAAAGCGGACGAAGCGTACGAAATCGGCACTCCGGGCGAGCCGATCCGTGCCTATCTCGACATCGAGGCGATCATCGATCTGGCCAAGGAGCGCAACGTCGACGCCATTCATCCGGGCTACGGATTCCTATCGGAAAACGCCGATTTCGCCGAAGCCTGCCGGGAAGCCGGGATTATCTTTGTAGGACCCCGCCCGGAGACATTGCGGCGGCTGGGAGACAAGATCTCGGCACGAGCCGTGGCCCAGCAGGCCGGCGTCCCGGTACTGGGCGGCAGCCGCCAGGCCGTCGCCAGCGCGGAACAGGGTCTCGAGCTGGCCGAGTCGATCGGCTTCCCCGTCATCCTCAAGGCGGCTCACGGAGGAGGAGGTCGCGGCATGCGGATCGTCCGCGAAGCCTCCGAGTTCGCGACGGCATTCGAACAGGCACGGCGGGAATCGGAAACCGCTTTCGGCAGCCCGGATATCTTCGTGGAAAAGTTCATCAAGCGAGCCCGCCATATTGAAGTCCAACTCATCGGAGATCGCCACGGCCAGTTGATTCACCTGTTCGAGCGCGATTGCTCGGTCCAACGCCGCCACCAGAAGGTCGTGGAAATCGCTCCCGCACCGGCGATCCGCCCCGAGCTCCGCGAGGCGCTCTGCCAGTCCGCCTTGCGCATCGGCCGCGAAGTCGACTACGAGAATGCGGGGACGGTCGAGTTCCTCGTGGATGCCGAAACCGACGAGTACTACTTCATCGAGGTCAATCCGCGGATTCAGGTGGAACATACGGTGACCGAGCAAGTCACCGGCATCGACATCGTCAAGACGCAGATCCTGGTCGCGCAAGGCATCCCGCTGGCCGACGAGCGCATCGGGCTGCCCTCGCAAGACGTCGTCTCCCCCTATGGCTTTGCCATCCAGTGCCGCGTCACCACCGAGGACCCGGCCAATCGCTTCATGCCCGACTACGGCCGCATCGCCCACTACCGCTCGGCCAGCGGCATGGGAATCCGCCTCGATGCAGGCTCCGCCTTCTCGGGAGCCGTTGTTTATCCCTTTTACGACTCGCTGTTGGTCAAAGTCACCGCGTGGGCGCGCAAGTTCTCCGACGCCGCTCACCGCATGGAACGCTGCCTGCAAGAATTCCGTGTGCGAGGCGTGAAGACCAACCTGCCGTTCCTGCTGAAACTGGTCCTCCATCCGGAGTTCCTGGCGGGAGCCTGCACCACCGACTTCATCGACCGCACTCCCGAACTGTTCGACTTTCCCACGCGGCGCGACCGGGCATCCAAGCTGCTCCGCTACTTGGCCGACACCATCGTCAACGGAAACGATCTGGTCCGCGACCGTCCCCGAGCCCAACGGCGCACGCCTGCCATCGTGCCGCCGGTCAAACACGACTCGCCCATCCCCGCCGGCAGCCGCACTCGGTTGCAGGAAATGGGCCCCGAAGCGTTTTCCCGATGGATTCTCGAGCAGAAGGAATTGTTGATCACCGACACCACCTTCCGCGATGCCCACCAGTCCCTGCTGGCGACCCGGTTCCGCACGTATGACTTGCTCCGCATCGCCGACGCCTATGCCCGACTCTGCCCGCAATTGTTCTCGATCGAAATGTGGGGAGGAGCCACGTTCGACACGTCCATGCGTTTCTTAAAGGAATGCCCCTGGCAGCGACTGGCGGAAATCCGCGAGCGCATTCCCAATATCCTGTTGCAAATGCTGCTGCGAGCCTCCAACGCGGTGGGCTACACCAACTACCCCGATAACGTCGTTCAAGCCTTTGTCGCCGAAGCGGCCCAAGCGGGGATCGATGTCTTCCGAGTCTTCGATGCGCTCAATTGGGTTCCCAACATGCAGGTGGCGATCGAAGCGGTCCTCGACACGGGAGCCATCTGCGAAGCCGCCATCTGCTACACCGGCGATATCCTCGATTCCAGCCGCTCCAAATACGACTTGAAGTACTACGTCGAGATCGCCCGGCAACTCGAGTCGATGGGAGCCCATCTGCTGGCCATCAAGGATATGGCCGGGCTCTGCAAACCGTATGCGGCCGAACTCCTCGTCAAAACACTCAAACAGGAAGTCGGTATTCCCATCCACTTCCACACGCATGACACGGCCGGAATCCAAGCCGCCTCGATTCTCAAAGGAGCCGAGCAGGGACTCGATATCGCCGATGCGGCCATGGCGCCCATGTCGGGCAGCACCTCGCAGCCCAACTTGAATACCGTTGTGGAATCGCTGAGGTTCACCGAGCGAACCAGCAGTCTCGAAGGAGACCGGCTCGATGCCATCGCCGAGTATTGGCGGGGCGTTCGCGAATTCTACCTTGCCTTCGAAAGTCCCGTCTCGCCGGCCGGCGTCGATCTCTATCGCCACCAGATGCCGGGCGGCCAATACACCAATTTGTTCCAGCAAGCTCGAGCCCTCGGTTTGGCCGACCGCTGGAGTGAAGTGTGCCGAGTCTATGCCGAAGTCAATCAATTGCTGGGCGACATCGTCAAGGTCACACCGACGTCGAAAGCCGTGGGGGATCTGGCGCTGTTCCTGATCGCCAATGAGATGGCGCCCGAGGAGATTCTGCAGACCGAACGGGAACTGGCCTTTCCGCAATCCGTGGTCGACCTGCTGCAGGGAAAAATGGGCATGCCTCCCGGAGGCTTCCCGCGCAACGTGCAAGAGAAGGTCCTACGAGGCGAACCGCCGCTGGAAGATCGACCGGGAGCCACGCTTCCCGCCGCCGATTTCGACGAAGCTGCCGAGACGATTCAGCCGTGGCTCGAGCGCGACCCGAACCGGCGCGATGTTCTCTCGTACCTGCTCTACCCGCAAGTCTTCGAGAGTTTTTGCAGGCATCAAACCGAATTTTCCGACACCAGCGTTCTCCCCACGCCGGCCTTCTGGTACGGCTTGGAGCCGGGGGAGGAAATCGCCGTCGATATCGAAACGGGCAAGACCCTGATCATCCGCTTCCTCGCCATGGGAGAACCTCACGGCGACGGGCGGCGCACCGTCTTCTTCGAACTCAACGGGCAGCCCCGCGAAGTCACCATCCTCGACCGGACGATCGAACCGACCCAGCAGCAGCGGCGGCGAGCCGATCCGCAAAACCCGGGACATGTCGCCGCCAGTATGCCCGGCATGGTGGTGCAAATCGCCGTGCGCCCCGGTGATATCGTGAAAAAGGGGCAGAAACTGCTACTGCTGGAGGCCATGAAGATGCAAACCGCCGTCGTGGCCGAACATGATGGAAAGATCGACGAAGTCGCCGTGCAGCCGGGCACTCAAGTCGAAACCGGTGACCTGCTGATGACAATCAGCGTCGCAAGTGAATGAATCCCCACCCCGGGCGCCGCTTCAGGTGCGCGCACAGACTTCCAAGCCCGATCGAGACAGAGGCCCGTCTTGGAGATGCTGGCGGCTGGTTGGTCCCGTACCGGCTGGTTCGATGAACCTGCCGGGGCGCTACCCAATCGGCTTCCATCGCCCACCACTGCATACGAAGGCTGAGGCCGTCGGGTACGCTCGCGAGTCGTTTACTTCTCCTCCCCGCCGACCCGCTGAAAACGAAACCACACACCTTCGGGGATCTTGTCTTTCGCCTTGTCCCCAACCGGCGGGACGAAACGGAACTCGTCTTCACCGTCGAATTCGAACGTGGTCTGCTCCTTCTTACCGCGACTCTCCATTACCACCACGATCCGGTCTCCCGACGCACCGACGATTCGCCACTTGCCACTCAACTCGGAATCGGAACCGGGAAGGCCGCTCAACGTTCCGGTGAACGTTCCGTTCGACTTGAACACCATCACCATCCGCCCCTTCTTCAGCGTCTGGACCATCATTCCCACAAAGGCCTTGGCCAACATGGCCTTGCCGCTGCTCTTGGCTTTCCTCTCGATCTGGGCCGCCAACTTCTTCTCGTCGATATCCAAGCGGCCCTCCCAACGCCCGACGACCCGGCTGCGAGCCGACTCGATCGGGTCGCCACACCCGGCCATCGGCAGGATCAGGCCGCAAACCAATAAACTGGCAACAACCAACGCATATCTCATGAGTTATCTCCAGATTCCTGTTCTTGCTACGATTGGGGGTGGTTGGGGGGGATCGAATGGGAACCACACCTCTTCTTGAGAGTCTAGCGAAGCGGGGGGCCGGTCACAACAGACGCCTCACTGGGTGACCCGACCATGCGCCGCGGTCACCGCAGCTCAACTCAATTGTTATCATCGACGAGTCTTGATATGATAGGGGCGGTCAGTGGAGACGAAACGGGGCGTGGCACACGAGAGCGAGGTGCGGTGATGTTGACGATCTGGGGACGCCCTGAGCGATCGGGGAGATTCTGTGACGGTCTCAGTCGGCGTAGCTTCCTGCAGATCGGTGGGCTGGCCATGGGCGGACTGACGCTGCCTCAGTTGCTGCGAGCCGAGAGCGAACAAGGCGTGGGGCGGTCGCACAAGGCGGTGATCAACGTATTCCTCCCGGGCGGACCGCCTCATCAAGATATGTGGGACATCAAGGTCGACGCGCCGCGCGAAATTCGCGGCGAGCTGCAACCGATCAAGACCAACGTGTCGGGGATCGAGATCTGCGAGTTGTTTCCGCGGATCGCCTCGATGATGGACAAGTTCGTCCCCATTCGCTCGATCGTGGGCGCCAGCGGAGCCCACCATAGTTTCGAAACGCTCACGGGCAGGCGGAACGTCAACCAGCCGGCCGGCGGCTGGCCGTCGATGGGTGCCTGGATCTCGCAACAACTCGGGCCGGTCGATCCCAGCGTACCGCCCCACTTGAGTCTGTTCTACAAGACCGACCACGCTCCGTGGGGCGATCCGGGAAGCGGCGGTTTTCTCGGGGTGGCTCACGCACCGTTCCGCTTGGTGGGGGGGCGCAACGAGACGAGCAAGGTCGACAACATGGTACTCAAGGGAATCACCCTCGAGCGACTCCAGGACCGCCGCCGCCTGCTACAGTCGCTCGACACGTTGCGGCGGGAAATCGACACCACGGGCAACATGAAGGGATTCGACACGTTTACCGAGCAGGCAGTCGGCATTCTCACTTCGTCGCGACTGGCCGAAGCGATGGACCTGAGCAAGGAGGATCCTCGCGTCGTCGAACGTTACGGCAAGGGCGACCCGACGTTCCGTGCCGACGGAGCGCCGAAGATGACGGAGAATTTCTTGATCGCTCGCCGCCTTGTCGAGGCCGGGGCGCGCATGGTGTCGCTCAACTTCAGCCGTTGGGACTGGCATGGCGGCAACTTCAAACGAGCTCGCGAAGACATGCCTATGCTGGACCGGGCCCTTTCGGCGCTTGTCCAAGATCTCCACGATCGAGGACTCGACCAGGACGTTTCCGTCGTCTGCTGGGGCGAGTTCGGTCGGACGCCCAAAGTCAACAAAACGGCGGGACGCGATCACTGGCCCCAGGTTTCCTGCGCCATCCTGGCTTGCGGCGGTATGCGCACCGGCCAGGTGATCGGATCGACCAACCGGTTGGGCGAATACGCCAAGGAACGGCCGGTGACATTCGCCGAAGTGCTGGCCACACTCTACCACAATGTGGGCATCAATCTGCGAGCCGTGCGCGAGTTCGATTTGCGCGGAAGACCTCAGTATCCCGTCGATCCGGGCGTGGAGCCGATGCGGGAACTGGTGTAAGAGGCTCATCGTGAAATCGTACACTCGCGAACTATGGATGGACGTTCCTCAGCGGCGAGCCATCGTCTCCATCCACCACGAAGTGGAGCAGGCGGTCCGTGACAGCCGCGTGCGAGAGGGACTCGTGCTGGTCAACGCCATGCACATTACCGCATCGGTGTTCATCAACGATAACGAGCCGGGCCTGCACCGGGATTACGAAAAATGGCTCGAGGAACTGGCTCCGTTCGACCCCTCCCCCCAGCGCTATCATCACAACCGCACCGGCGAAGACAACGCCGATGCTCACCACAAACGGCAAATCATGGGCCGGGAGGTGGTCGTGGCGATCACCGACGGCGCCTTGCACCTGGGACCGTGGGAGCACATTTTCTACTACGAATTCGACGGCCGGCGCCGCAAACGCGTGTTGATCAAGATCATCGGCGAGTAACCATGCCCCACGAATCGAGGGCATGTCCCATCGGGAACACCATTTAATCCGGCGTGCAGCGCCTTGTTCGCCACGTTTCCGGCCGCGAATCGATGGTAGGTCCGATCGGAAATACCTTCTTGGGTCCCCACCCGTCTCGCCTGCACACCAGGACGGCGCGCAGATTCCCCGCCTCGTCCAACGCGGCCACTTCAGTGTTCGCGCCTTGTCCCAAAGTTCCGGAGGTATTGACGGCCGACTCCAAGGCCACGCTTTGACCGTGCTCGATCTTGGCCAGTTGATCTTCGGTCAGTTCCCACTGCGGCAGCTCGGCGACGGCGGCCCGCAGCGGCAACAGAGCTCGCAGAACGTCCGCACGGTCCTTCAACTCCGGCAGCGGCACAGCTTGTTGAAGGGAAAAAGTCCCCACGGCCGTGCGCGTCAACCGCGACATCACGGCGCAGGTGCCGGCCGTCGCCGCCAGATCGCGTCCCAGCGACCGGATATAGGTACCGGCATGGCAGGTGATCTCCAGCTCCAGCTTCGGCGGATCATACGCGACCAGTTCGATCCGTTCGATATGCACGGTCCGCTCGGGAATCTCCACTTTTCGGCCGGCTCGAGCCAATCGATAAGCCCGCTGCCCCTTCACCTTGATCGCCGAATACGCGGGCGGTCGCTGCCGGACTTCTCCGGTCCATTCGCGAGCGGCCGCTTCGATTGTCTCCCGGGTCGGCATTACGGCGTCGGCCACGACTTCGATCTGGGTTTCGATGTCATCGGTCTCACTGCGGCACGCCAGCATAAATTCGGCTCGGTAGACCTTCACCATCCGCTGGACGTACTCGGCCAGCCGCGTGGCCGTGCCGAGGCAGACCACGAGGACGCCCTCGGCGAGCGGGTCGAGCGTACCGGTGTGGCCGACTCGACGCGTCTTCGCCAGAGCCGCGACGCGGTCGACCACCTGGCGGGAACTCATCCCCGCCGGCTTGTTGATGTTGACGAGCCCGTTCATGGCGAGTCGACCAGGTCTCGACAGCGAAACGAATACCAGGCGGCGATCTCGCTGGCCGTCTTCGTTCGCGACCGCTCGAATCGCTTCCACAGAGACGACCAGTCCTCCACCGCATCTTCGACCAACAACCGGAACTTGTGCCGCAACAGGGAATCGAGTTGATCGGACTCGTTGCGAGCGTGCCCGGTGGGAAAGAGGATCATGCCGCTGGAATGACGGCTGCCGTCGCAGGTCACCACGTCGACCTGAGTGGGAATGCCCTCGGGGTAGTGCCGATCGAATGCCTCGCCGCCGTGGCGAAAGTCGATCCGCTGCATCAGTCGCCGAGTCGACTCGTGGTGCAAGGCGTCAGCGTCGTAATCTTCCGGCATCAGCATCAGCGATTCCCAATCCGCCTGCTTCTGTTGCAGTGCTTTGCGCCACAACGTGGCAATGATATAGACCATCGAGTGATCGGCGCTTTGCCGAGTCTGCGGATCGCGTTTGGCCGGATCGCCGATGATGCCGAATGCGGGCTGGTAGATCGTGATTTCGACTCGATCGATGGCGTCGGGCGACTCGAGGAGTTCGGGGTGCCGTCGCAGCAGATCGATCCATGCCTCGATCGCGCCGGCGGACTGATGTTCGTACAACCCCAGCTTGAAGTGCATCCCCATCACGGCGAAGTCGCTGCCATTCGTCGCCAATTCCAAGTCGAACGGACTTTGGTCGGCCGCAGCCGGCGGCTGGAACAAGCAGAAGATGGCTTGCGGGTTCCGAAAGATGTCCCGCGGTCCCACAAACCCCCGCATGGCTCGATGGACCGCCTGCACGGCCATTTCGGCGGTCAGCGCCGCCGAGGCGCCTTTGGAATCGGAGAGTTGTTTGCCGGCGCGAATGGCTCGAAACGGAATGTAGTGGGCCAGCAGTTGTCCGATGGCCGATTCGATCTGATCGACCGTGGCGCCTCGCAAAGCCCCGTAGACGGCCGCCGAGGCGATGCCGCCGTGAACGACGTGATCGATCTTGTGGTCCTTGAGCGAAAATGCTTCGGCCAGTCGCCCGCGGATTTCATCCAGGCAGAGCATGGCTCGAGCCGTGGTGGCACCGTCCGCGCCGACCAGTTGCGCTCCGGCCACGGCCACGGGATAGAAATCGTTGTGCCCGAATTCACCGGCAGTCTGCCCCGTTCTGGGGTTGTAGCCGAAGTTGGTGCCATTGGCATCGAGTTCCCGTACGGCCGAAGCATTGGCCACCACGGCCTTTTCCGCCCGCACGGGAGTTTGCCCGGCTAGGCAGGTCGCCCGCCCGTCATGGTCGGTGTAGTCGAGGGCTTCGTGGCGGAGCACCATGGGAGCGTTCATGCGGCGACTCAAGGCGCCGATACCGCAACCGATGCTGTCGACGTGGAACAAATCGAGTCGCTGCCACACCGAGGCATCGATCGAATCGTGTGGGTCGTCGCCGTAGTCGCCGCCAATGAAGGCTCGCGCGTACTCGGCGATGCCTCGAGCCTGGTTCTCCGACCGCTCGAGTCTCAAGTAACGGTTACCCGTGGCGGAATCGACGACGGGATGGGACATCGGCAAAGGGGCTCCCGTTGAAATGTCATAAACCGAGCTTGAACGGAATTCCGCGTTGAGTCCTTTGTACGGCTCACTGCGGTTTACCCGAGCTCCCGTTGAAATGTCATAAACCGAGTTTGACCAGAATCCCGCAGGCCAACACGGCGAAACCGGCCAGGGCGTGCGAGTAGCGGTGCAGCCGACTCAAGGAGACGGCGTGCAGGCCGATCGTCATCAAGCCGACCACCACGCTCATCGTGGCGAGGGTCGCCAGGGAGAACGCCAGGACCACCACCAGCACCGCAAACGTGTTCGCTTCGGCGGCCGGATAGATCAGCAGAGGGATCAGCGGCTCGCACGGCCCGAAGACGAATATGATGAACAGCAGCCACGGCGTCATCACAGCCAGATTGGTCCCGCCGACCGACGCATCGCCTTCCTCCTCCGATTCGTGAACGTGCAGGTGGTCGCCTTCGTGCACGTGGACGTGGGAGTGGATCGTCCCGTCGGCGTGCATATGGAGATGTTCGTGAGGCCGATGACGAACGGCTCGCACGATCCCCCAACTGAAATAGGCCAGGCCGAAACCGATCAGCAGCCATCCGGCGAGTCCGCCCCGGAACTGCTCGAGCATTTCCAGACGCACCAGCATGGTTCCCAGCGCCAATCCAACCAGCCCGATCACGATGGAACTGGCAACGTGCCCCAAGCCGCACAAGACGGTGATCACCATGGTTTTTCTCATCGACCACCCACCCGCTCGAGCCATCGCCGCAAACGGCAGGTAGTGGTCGGGTCCGAGGGCCGTGTGCACGACTCCCAAGGAGACGGCAGTGATGACCAGTGCGGTGATGTCGGCGGTCACAGGCAATCCTTCACGTCGGGGGCTCGACCATCCGGCCGGGCCGGTCTTCCATCGGCACACGCGTGGCGGGCATTGTGAATCATCGGGCCGATTCACAAAATAGCATATTCATGCCATTGTCCTTTCTCGGCAATAGGGGCACCCTTGACAGGGAACCAGGACGACTTTCCCATCGCGTGGCAGCAGGACGACTGGCATGTCCGCTCTGGTCGAAGTTGCCGTCAACGGTCGACCTCCTGCCGACTCGACCGGCGCCGCTTCAACAGTGGATACCCGATGGCGGCTGCCACGATCTCGGTCGCCATCCAGGTGAGCCTCAATAACACGGCGGAGACGATGGCGATCAGCGGGCCGTACTGAGGCTGCGATGCCAAGAGCGCCATCACCACATATTCCCTCACCAACACGCCTCCCGGCAACAGTGAGACGAACCCGGCCACCAGAGCCAAAGCCGTACAGGCGGTCAGCAAGGGCCAGTCGAAAAGGGATGCCGCGGCCGAGGGACTCTGCGGCATCGCCTGGATCACCGCCCACAGGCTCAATCCCATCAGCCACCAACTCCCCAACACGCCCAGCCATCCGGGAGCCAGCCCTCGCATGGTGAGTCCCCGTAGAAGATCGTGCACGGGAACTCCCAGCTTGCGGAGTCGTAAGATCCACAACACGCGCCGCATAACCGGTGGCAAGACGGGCAGCCCGGAAGCCAGCATCAATCCGGCCGACAGCAACAGCAGCCAGCCGTTGGGAGCAACGAAGACCAAGATGGCGGCTGCCGTGAGTGCTCCCAGTGCCATCATGGTCAGCGTCTCGACGAAGATGCTGATCACCGCAGCCACTCCGTCGACTCGCTCACTACGTACCAGCGTGCTGCGCAAGATCACCACCATCGCCTTGCCGGGGACATATTTTCCCAACTGACCAACGCAATAGGCGCTCAAGGATTCCCACCACCGGGGCCGCTGTCCCATCCGTCGCAACACGCGATGCCAAAAGGCCGCCATCGGGAGCATGGCCGCGGCATAGGCCGTCATGGCAAGCGGAATCCACAGCCATCGAATGTCGCGGAGTCGAAACTCGTGCGAGTCGAATTTCGCGCGAGCGTCATGGATGGTGTGCCAGATCCCCCACACGACGAGACCGATGACGACCACGCGCGCCGCTGTTTTCCAGGTCCACTTCCTCCGCCGCACCGAGTTGTCCGATTCGGCAGTTGGGCGAGGGGCGGAGCCGGGCATGGTGACCTTCCTGATACAAGCTTGCGAGATCGTGCAAAGCTGTGCCATGATAGACCATCCGAGGTGGTCGCCCAAGTCAAACGCAGCGAGCCGGATGGAGCAAACGGTGGCGGGTAGCGGCGACAACGGTGCAATTCTGCTGGCAAAGGTGAAAGCATGTCGCGTTGGGTCTCTTTTCTGGTTCTGCTCGTCGCCATCATCATCACCTCCTTTTTCTTTTACCGGGTGATGGCCTCTTTCATCCTGCCTCTCTTCTTGGCGGTCCTGGCGGTGGTCATCTTTCAGCCGGTCTATCGCTGGCTGCTGGGGAGATTCGACGGACGCAAGCGGTGGGCCGGCGGGATCACCACGGCGCTGGTGCTCTGCACGGTACTGATCCCCATCGTCGGCATCACGGCCGTGGCCACGATTCAGGGAATCCATGTGGTGGCCCAACTCGACGCCAACACACTTCGCGCCAAAGCGGCTCGGCTGCGCAACCGCCTTCCCATTTTGCAGATGCCGGATGCCGATGCCATCCACCGGTTCGAAACCGAATTGGATGGCCTGTTGACGCTGGATCCTCGTTTCGCGCCGCCCAGCGACCCGGCGAGGGAACTCCAACACCGGCGGACGATGATCGAACCGCTGCTGGCCAGCTTGTCCGAGCTCGAGTCCTCCGCACTCGGCACGCCCGAGACGGCCAAGATCTACGACGACTTGCAGGAAAAGCTGGAGCAACTCAAGGCGGCCGACGGCCCGACCATCGGATCGCTCGAGTTCGATGCAGCGATTCAGGTCGTCGCCGCCAAGTACCGGGAACTCAAAGTCGCCATTCTCGGCGGACCGCTGCTGGCCTCGATCAAGGATCTGGCCAATCCGACCGACCAGGATCTGAAACAACTCAGCAGTCAGATCTTCCTTTCCGCTCGCGGCTGGCTGTTTCGCCTCGGAGGACAGACCTCGCTGTTCCTGGCTCGCGCCGTGTTGGGACTGGTCATCATGGTGATCGCCATGTACTTCTTTTTCATCGACGGTCCGGCCATGGTGCAAACCTTCATGCGGCTTTCGCCGCTGGACGACGAATACGAACGGGTGTTGCTGAACGAATTCGACTCGGTCAACCGAGCGGTCGTGCTGGCGACGCTGCTCTCGGCGCTGGCGCAGGCGCTGCTCTCCGGCGTCGCCTATTGGTTCCTTGGTTTGCCGGCCGTGATGCTGCTCACGGTACTGACCGGCGCGCTGGCCATGCTCCCCTTTGTGGGGACGGCCGTGATCTGGGTCCCCGTGTCGCTGTGGCTCTACTTCTATGAAGAGCGAACGGGGGCAGCCATCTTTCTGTTCCTCTATGGAGCGCTGGTCGTCTCCATGATCGACAACCTGATCAAACCGTGGGTATTGCACGGCCGATCGAAGCTCCATCCACTGCTGGCGCTGCTAAGCGTCTTAGGTGGCGTGAAGGCACTGGGACCGATCGGCATCGTGGCCGGACCGATGGCCGCAGCGTTCCTGCAGACGCTCCTCAATCTCCTGCACCGCGAGATCATGGCACTCGACTCGCCGGCCGGTCCCCTTCCGGTCGCACTGGTATCGGGCGCTCCGTCGCATGGGTCGGGTGAACCGTCGGAGTCGTCGACGGACACCTTGTCACCGCCGGGCCCACCGTCAGACTCGCAAAACCGATCGTCCCAGCGAAAACGCAAGAAGGGCCGGCGCCGCAAGTAGGCCGTGCGATCAAGCGGGTACCGACTGTTGCGCCAATTCGCGATAGCGTTGGATGGCGCCGACGGTGATCCAACCGAGATAGATATTGAGACCGATCGAAGCGAACAACAGCAGCGAAGTCAACAACAACGGGCCCCATGGTCGGGCTTCCTGTTGGTTCGTCTGCCGAGGCGCTCGGATAGCGTGTTTCTCGCTGCCCGACGCTGCGGAGGCAGCTTTCGACTTTCTTCGCTTCGACTTCGATTTCGGCCGAGGCTCCGCATTCGTTTTCGGCTTCGACTCGAGATGAACGGCGGGACGGGCTTCGAGGGCAGGCTGAGACTCCTGCTCCAGCTTCTTCGAAAGACGATCGGTCGGCGACTCCGATGCGCCGGTATTGCGGGGGATCGGCTGGAGCTCCTTTTCGTCATCGTTCCGCTCGATGGGGAAAAGCGAGTCGCGGGCCGGCGGGTCTTGCGCCGCGGGTGGTTGGAATGCTCCGTCCCGCTGGAGCAACGGAGGAGCCTCGTCGGAATCCGGGTGTTCCGCCGGCGGATCGATGGCAGGACGATCGGGAAAGGGTTGAAAGGACGGTGGCGCTGGGAGTCCTTCCAACGGCGCGTCCGCCATCCGCCGGATCGGCTCGGCCGGCGCTGCCGGCTGCGCCCCTCGAGGCAACGGGCCGTCACCCACCCGGATACGGACGCGACGGACACCATGCAACTCGGGCGGAATCTCGCTGACGATCTCCTCGCCCTGCCGCAACGATTCCAACAGATCCGGCTCGATCTGCACAATGTATTCCACCTCGCCGGCCGAGTTCGTCTGCCAACCGAAATCGGTCAACAAGATCCCCGCGATCAAGTAGGCGGCCAGTAGCATCGGTTGATCCTCCCACCCGGCGCCGGTCGCGCCGATTCGTTCCATGGTTCCGCCGGCGACTCAAGCGGCTTCGCCGTCCTCCGCACTCCAGCGTTCCGGAGAGTCCCAAGTGAAGCGGCGATGTCGCGCGTCGGTGCCTTCGTGTGGCTCGCTGTGGGCTTCCTGTCCGTCTTCTTCGCTCGAGTCCTCTTCTTCCGACTCGTCGTAGACTTCCGGCCAGGACTGGGAATCCGACTCCGCGTACTCCTCATCCTCATCGATGGCTTCGTACTCCGCTGCCGCTTCCTCTTCCCACTCGCCGTCTTCCTCTTCGTACTCCTCGTACTGTTCTTCATCGTCGGCACCAGCGATGGCGGACTGCCGAGCCTCGTCTTCCAGCCACTCCTCTTCCCACGCCTCGTCGTCTGTCCCCTCATCGCTTTCGATGACATGCCCGACGAGGGACTCGTCGGCTGTGGTGGAGCGGCCGACGACGGGGGGCGAAGCGGGAGGCTCGTCACGGTGCCAGGCGATGGCCAATGGCGGATTCGACTCGAATTCGGGCTCGGCTCGATCGTGGTGCAGCGAGACGATGGTCGCTCCCGCGTCGCGCAGGGCGGCCGCGATGTGGTCGTGACAGGTGAAGAACAGGATCTGGTGGCCTTCTTCACTGAATGCCGCCAGCAAGCGGCAGGCGGCCCGGCAACGCGAGCGGTCGAGGTTGACGAGCACATCGTCGAGGATCACGGGAAGCCTCAAGCCGTGACGGGCGTAGTGAGCGACGATGGCAAGCCGCAGGGCGAGAAACAGCAATTCTCGTGTTCCCGTACTGAGTTGCTCCACCGCAAGCTGCTCACCGTCTTGGCATTCCACCAACAAACGAGCCTGATCCCAGGGTGTCCAGACTCGGTCGTATCGAGCTTGCGTGAGGAAATGGAAGTAGCGGGAAGTGTCGAGCAACGTTTCCGGTTGCCGTTCGTATTCGTACTCTTTCTGCAGATGGGCTAGTTGTTGCTGGGAGTACCCCAGAGCCCAGTAGCGAGCGATCAATTCTCGAAGCGAGCTTTCCAATCGTTGCCGGCGCCAACGGACATGTTCCACGGACGGTTGCTCTTGCAGTTGTCTGCGTTGTTCGTACAGCCTCCCTTTTCGTTCCAGAGTCGCCGACTTTTCCTCTTCGAGTGCCGATAGGTCGTGCCGTGCCTGTTCGAGTCTCGCCCGCAGATCCTCGTTCGTGGTGGCTCGCACGATGTCGGCTACCGGCTTCCAGTTCTCGTTCTTTCCCAGAGCCTGTTGCAACGATGCGATCGTCTCCTGGTAGCGCGTTTCGGCGTCGCGATGCGCTTTCCAAAGCTCTTTCAAGTCGAACTCGCGACCCACAGCCAAAGCGTCGAGTGCCGCAAACAGTTCGCTCCGTCGCCGCCGCGCCTTGGCGATCCGCCGGCGCAACACGAAAGCTCGGTGCCGCACCCGTCGGGCTCGTCGTAGCAACTGCCGCCGCCGGGCGCGGCGCTTGCGTTCCCCGGCCAGCGCCGAGTGCAACGCGTCGAGCAACCGTACCGGATCGGCGGCTTCCTGTTCGACGTCCGGTGCCAGCCATTGCCGAGCCAGCCTCCGAATGCGTCCGGCCAGCAAGTCGTATTCCTGCTGAACACCATCATCGGTTCCACCAACGGGAACGACCGGAGCGGATGCCGCCGCCGTCGTCCGCACCGGAAGGTCGGCCGCTTGTTCGGGGCGGAAGTCGCTGGGGAGACCGCAATGACCGATGGCCTTTTGCCACTGCCTCTCGGCTCGCTCCAGGCGAGCTTCGGCTGCTGCGAGCCGTTTTTCGAGTGACTGGCGGGCTGCCGCGGAAACGGTGCCGGTCGTCTGTTTTTCCAGCGTCTCCAAGCGTTTCTCGGCCTCCGACAACCGCTCATCCAGAGGCAGCGCGGAAGTCGGAAGCTCCCGGTCCAACTCGGAGGCTTCCTTCTTGGCCGAGGCAATCTGGCGCTGCAGCGTTGCCAACTGGTCCTGAGCTTCCTCCAGGTCCGCAGCCGCCGACTTCTCCAGCAACACCTTGATGGCGATCGCGGCAATCCAGCCGACCAGCCCCAGCAAAGCGACCGGCCACCCCAGTTTGGAAGCCGTGCTCCACACGAGTCCTGCCAGAATCAACATTACGCCGACAACAAACGGAATCCCCAAGTAGGCCAACACCTGGGGCGGAAGGACCTGTTGCTCGAGCAACGTTTCGACTTCTTCCTGCAATTCCTTTCGGTGGCGCACCATCTTGTCCAGCCGCTGCTTGACTTGCAGTCGACGACGCAGTATTGTCACTTGCGTGCCGAGTTTCTCCAGTTCCGCGTGGTGTTCCGGCTCCGATCCTGTTTCGGTGTGTCCCTCACCGGACGTCTCGACAATCAACGCCTCTACCCGCTCATACTCTTCTCGCGCCGCATCCCATTCGGCGGCATGGCGTTGTAAGAGCGACCAGAGTTCAGGAGCCAATCCGTTCTGACCAGCATCTGCAGGCGCGTCGGCAGCATCGGCGCCGACCGCGGGCCGGCTCGGTGGAGAAACCGTCGTCATCACTGGAGAAGCTGCCTGCCGGGCTTGCAGCCAGATCAGGCGCGCCTGCTGGTCGACCAGCGCGTCGATGGTGCGCCGTTGCTCCCACAGCTCGGGGTGGATCTCGATGCGCTGCAGCGACTGTTTCAGTGAGGCGAAGCGGCGCCGTTGCCGCTGATATTCACGCTTCCATCGTCGCTCGCGGCGTTCGGTGTGCATCCAACGCAACACTTGGTCGCGGTACTCGGTAGAGGACAACGGGTTGGCGGCACGATCCTGCTCCAATTTCCAGAGTCGCCGCCAGTCGTCGGAGGTCGCCTCGGCCAGACGGAGATGTTCCACGGCCGTCTCAAGTTCCCGCCGCCGCGTCTCGTGATTGCTCAGAACCAATTCGCACTCGCGCAACTCGGTCGAGAGAGCAATCCACCGACCGCCGGTAGCGACTGCCGTTTCCTCGGCCGCTTTCGCTTCCGACCACTCGCGCCACAGACCGGCCAGCTTCCCCGGCTCGCCCGATTGCAGCTCATCTTGCGCCTCGCGTAGTCCGCTCCAGATCTGGTGCAGCGTGACGCGGTCGAGTCCCGTGCTCAGCGAATAGAGCAGTTCTCCCGCGGTAGCCGCATCGAGGCGCTCGAGGGCGTTGAGGTCGGCCAGCCCCAAACAGAATACGTTCTCGAACAACGGGCGGTCGACTTGAGTCCATTCGGCGGGGGGACCGGCCACCTGCCAATCACCGCCCTCACACCGGTGCCATCGCGCCCTCCCTTGCCACCGGCCGCCGGCTCGGCTCCACTCGCGATCCAACTGCCACGGAGCCGTGTCCGTCGAGAGACCGAGATGCCCCCCGGCCAGGCCGTCGTCCCTCGGCGGCAAATAGGGATGGTCGGCGACCTGAACATCGAACAGCATGTCTCGGAGGAAATGCATCAGGGTACTCTTTCCCGCCTCGTTTTCGCCCCAGACCACGGTGACCGCCGAACTCAGGTCGGCCAAGCGCAGATCTCGCCAGATTCCGTAGCCGTCGATATGAATGTCGTGGATCTTCATGTTTGCCGCGCTCCATCGCGCTTGAGGTCATGGGAAGCATAGGATCATGCCGGCCGGCTTTTCATCCGCGGACGTGTGGCGTGCGGTACGGAGTCTTGTCGCATCTCCTCAGTCGGATTCGGCGATCACCGCCATGGCCCATGCCCGGGAAAGTGACGTCAATGTGTCGTTGTCAGGTGAATCGAATTCCGAGAACCACGGCGCGTTGCCGGGCGCGGGAAACACGGGATCGGCCGCCCCTTGATCGAGTCGCCGCAGCAGGTCCGCCAGCAACGTTCCTTCCGGCGGCATTTGTCCGGGCCGCTGGACCGTCTCCACCACGAGATTGACGGGAACGGCGCGCGGCGCTTCGGCAGGTGCCGGAAGTTGCGCCAACAGGCGGTCGCGTACCACCGGATCGCCCAGTCGCCATGCCAATTGAGGCGGCACGTTGCGCAGGCGATATTCGATCAGCCAGGTTTCCACCGAGGCATCCTCTCGAACCAGTTCTTCCCGCAACCGCACCACATCGCGTTCCAAACCGGCTCGCAGCGCTTCGAACTCGCCTCGGTCGTCGGCCGCGCTACAGGAGTAACGGCGCCGCAGGCCGACCAGGGGTGCCAACGGAACCGACTCCCATTGCACATCGCCCCCGCCTCCGATCTCAACCCGGGTCGCCTCACCCCGCGCACCCCATTCGGCGACCGGCGGCTGCAGCGCACCGGCGAATCGGATCACCGGCGAATCTCGATGGAGGTCACGAGGAGTCGGCGTACCGCCGAGTGCCCAGTACGTGCCTTGTGCGGCAGGTGGCACCTGGTCGGGGTCGACCGAGGCCAAGACGACCAACGGGATCCCCTCCTCGCCGCTCGCCGGCCAGCTACGGTGCCCGCGAGAATCGGCCCATCCCCGCCCGGCCAATTCCAACAGCCGGCCGTCCCGGCTGCACAACCGGTGCCGAGACCATGACGGCTCCGAGAACACGGTCACGTTCTCCGGCCAGGGTGGCAAAGCCGGCCAGTGGGACCGGCGATCGAGGTGCCCCAGGGACCAAAATACCGGGATTCCCCCTTTGCTCAGCCTGCGAAACTGGGCGTCGAGCTGTCCCAGAGCGTGCGCCCCGCAAGTGCGCGGATCAACGATATTGCCGGCCAACAACAAAGCGTCGACTTGTTCGCGGATCGCCACCTCCACCAGGCGGCTTAGCGCCAGATAGCCGGCTTCCAGCACCTGGCTACGGAACTGCTGGTTCGGCAACCAGCCTGCCGCCAGCGACGATCCGAGCTCTAAGTCGGCGGCGTGCAGGAACTTCCAGTGTTCAGACACGGCAGGAGTCCTTCCCTAAAGGTAGTCCATCCGGTGGAAGGAGTGCCTCGACGAGACGATCTCTGGTCGGCACTCTGGAGCCACTCCCGCGCCATTCTAGCGGCAGCGGCGCCGCGGACCTAGAGCGATTGAGGGCCCGCAAGCGGCAAAAGGCTCATCCCTCAGCTCACATCCCGGTCTTCAAACAGCAGCAGCGCCAGCAGCAAGGCGATGACGGCGAAGATGGCCGTATATCCGGTGACCATCAGCACATACATGCCGGGCACCCTCAGCCCCGTGTCAATGGCCGAATGGACGTCGTAGGCCTCGAGTCCCGGCACGATCACGCTGATCAATTGCCCGAAGAACTTCACAATGGCGAAGTGCTCCTGTGTCTGACCAGTGATGGTGGGAGTGAGATGTCCCAGCGCATAAAGAGCGAAGCAGATGGTGAAATTGGCCAGCATGGGCAGCCGAGTCGAAATGGCCACGCTGATCGCGGCCAGCACCATCGCCTCGAGGAAACTGAGAGCCAACGGGGGCACTGTGCCCATCACCTCCAAATAGCAGATCTCCCAGGTCGGCGCATCCTTCGACATTTCCCGCGCGTCATAGACCGACTTGTAAGAGACGACGGCCAGGAACAGCAATCCCAGCAGCAAGTACATCAAGGCGACCGTCCAACTGATTCCGAGGAATTTTCCGATCACGAACGAGCGGCGACTGATCGGCTTGGAGAGGACGGTCAGCGCCGTCTTGCCCTCGATTTCGTCGGCCACCGTGGTGCTGGCTCCCCAGATCGCCACGATGATGGATGCCACCTTGAGAACGTTCAAACCGGCGTCCTTGAGCATCTTGATATCCTCGCCCAGGGTGTAATAGGGGGCGTAGATGGAGACCAACAGGAAGACAGCCGTGAGAATCACCGCCAGCAGAAAAATCGGTTGGGCCGTTTCCGACTTGTAGGTGGCCAAGGCGATGGCGGAAACGCGAGGAGCGATGGTCCGCAAGGCCAAATAGACGCCGATCAAAAAGGTCACCGTCAGCGCAAACACAGGAACCGACAAGGCCTGCGGATAGGGGATTTCGGTCACCATGTGAAAGGTGACTTGAGCCTCCTCCGTTCCCCGGTTGCGCACGTACAGGTGCAGCACCGGCTTCCTGCCGAACAATTCATTGCCGTAGCCGCGGCGCCGCCACTGGAACGAATCGCCCCCCAAAACCTCCAGACTTTCCGGGGAGTCCATCAGCGTGTTCGGATCCCTGGCTACCGAAATGTCCTGGGTGGACAGGATCTCCATGCTGCGCAGCTCTTCGCCGCGAAAGTCGACCTTTACCGGGTGAGGCGGCGGCTCCTTGACCCCTTCCAGAACGGCCGGATCTTTCGACGCCGGAATCGTGGCACGGACCGTCCGTTCCCCCACCGATGCGATCCGCCCCAACGACTTGAGGATTCCCCAGGACGACTCGGGAGACCGCAGCGTGAAACTCCCCGCCACGCCGATGGCAGCCAAGACGGCGACCGCCACCAGGACCGGCATCAAGATCCCCTCCATCACAGCGTCCTCGATTTCGCTCACCAGGCGTCGGCTGGCGAGTGCGATGACCGATGCCACCGCCCCCCAAACCAAGATCATCGCGGGCACGGCTAAAGCAGCCAGATAGAGCAGGGCACGAAGGCCGGACTCGCCCCCTTCCCGTCCAAAAACCGCCGCCACGTCGGCAACCGCCCAAGCGGCCAGAGCCAGGAACACAACCAAGGAAATCACGAACGACACCAGACGAAACCGTTTCCGATTCTCCGTCAACTCGCCGATCGCCGGGATCCTCGACAGCCCGGCGAAGACGGCGCCCAGCACGATCAGCAGCCCGATCGTCGCCAGTCCCCCGACTCCCAACAGCCAAATCGGCGTGAGCCAACTCACATGTTTGGGATCCAAAGCGCCGAGCAGCAATACGTTCATGTCGTTTGGCTTTTCTGCTGAGTTACCTGGAAAACTCGAGGCATGAATCTCGGAAACCGGATGCCCCCACTACGCGATGAGCCCGGTTCAGGTTCGACGCGAGGTGGTGGGTCGCCACCCATCGGCGACCCCCAGCCGATTCCGATCAGGCAGCGGTCAATACCGGATCTCGAACCGCTCGAACTCTCCGGTTGCCGAACTCGTCGTGGTCTCCGCATGCTCGATAAAGGATGCCAGCGTTTCAGCGACCTCCGCCACCATCGCCGCCGTGGCCGCCGCCGGCCCCTCCACCACCAGCTCGACTCGACCATCGGGCAGGTTGCGGACAAACCCGGTGATCTGGGGATGGCGCCGAGCAATCTCGAGGGTCCGATACCGGAATCCCACGCCCTGCACGCGACCGGCAAACAACACGCGTCGTCGCTCCATCGGAGTCCTCACTGGCGGCTCGCCACCCTGGCTTCATCGATGCGGACTTCCATCATAATCGGCGACCTCAAGCGAGACCAGCAGCGGTCGCCTATTCGCGACGTCGTCCGCCGGTCACCTGCAGCACGATCGATACGACACCGATGATCGCCAAGAAAGTCTTCACCTGATCCAGTGGAGTATCTCCCAACACTCGCAGAGCCGACACCAGCCGCGAGCCCTGCTGAGATGGCTCCGGTGATCGATCGGCTTTGGCAACGGGAACCGGAGCCAGCGGCTGCGATCGGACGGACGAAACCGGGAGTTGCGGGAGACGCACCGGCTCCATCGGAGGCGCCGCCGGTGGGGAGCCGGTACCAGCGGATGCCCGGTTATCGGCCAGATGCGCCGTGCGCGGTGGCGTGGCAGGCCGCGGCGGAGGCGCAGATCGAGGTGCTGTGGCCGGGGCGGCGGACGTCGCGGCCGGACGACGCGCCGACGCCACTTGCTGAGCAGCCGAATCGATCAGAGGCAAGACCGAGTCGAGGAACTGACGGACTCGCCCGCAGTAGCTTCCCGCCGTCGTTCCGCTGGCCGCGCCGAACAGAACTCCCGCCAGTTCACCTCGCGCGTTCAAGATGGGGCCGCCCGAGTCGCCATTGCGAGCCTCCACGTCGACCTCGAACATCTCGTAGGGGAGTTGCGCCGACGGCGCCACGTACTGGATCAAGCGACCGGTGACTTCCCGGTATTCGCCCGGACCATACCCGGCAATCGTCAGCGGCTCGCCGGCAACCGGCGCGACGTGGGCGATGGGCAGAGGCTGTTCCGACGGCCGCCAGATTCCCAGAGCGGCCAAGTCCCAGTCAGCGTCTGTTTTGAGGACCTGCGCGGCCGACTCGAATCCGTCAGGAAAGACGACGCGGATCCGACCGGTCGCGTCGCGTACGACATGCCAGTTGGTGATCACGATACCGTGCCGGTCGCTGACGGCTACCAGCGTCCCCGTTCCCTGGGAATGTCCATCGGCGTCTTCGGCGATCACGCGAACGACGGCGGGACGCGGTGATGCGACCGGTCGGTTGCCGGCCGACCAACTGGAAAACCAGTTCGACTGCCCCCGCACCGGAGTGGCCATCAGCCAAGCCAGCCCAACGCCGACCAACACCACTCCCAAAGCCCGGCCCACGTCCTCGATTCGGTAGGTCAGCCTATCGACGCGTCCCAACATGGAGCACCCTCTGTGTCGAAACCCCAGCCCGGCTCACACGGCCGGTACCGCCCCAGCGATCGGTTTCGGCAGAGGCGAACGGCCATCGACAGTTCGATCGGCCGTGCTGGGCGAGTCTCGACCGAAGCACCACCGGTCATGCCGAATCGACGGATCACGCGGACTCCAACGACCGGCCCCGACGGGACGATCCGGTATCACGCGGTGCCGACCGATGCCGGCTCATCAGCGACGGGAGCATCTTCCTGTTGGGAGAGATCGTTCCGGCTCCCCATGAAGTCCCCGTCCGACTCGTCGATCACTTCCCCGGCCACGCGCCGCAACACCTGCAATGCACATTGCAACGTCATCATCAGGTCCGTGCTGGTCAGCACTCCCACGATCTGTCCCTTATCAAGAACGGGCAGACACGATATTCGGCGTTGCACCATCTGGGTGATGATCGGATTGAGTAGCGTGTGGGGTTCCACTGTGATCGGATTGGCGGTCATCAGGTCCGCTGCCGTGCGAGCATCTCGCTTGCTCAAATCACGGTCGCTGATGATCCCAACTAGATTGCTGCCGCGACACACCAGCAGATGCCTCATGTGCCTTTCTTTCATCGTCTCCCGCACTTCGGCTACCGGTGTGTTGGGCGTCACGGCGGTAACGCGTCGAGACATCACGTGCCGGGCTTCCAGACGGCTTTCCAGCAGCAGCACGTCCATATCGCTGGCGAGGATTCGAAAGATCTCCTGCCGCTTGTCGAATACGAAGTCGCGAATCTGATCGGTGTGGTCCCGTCGGTCGGCTTCGTCCACCGATTCCTGAACGGCTCGGCGCAGCACTAGCATGTTGAAGATGAACACAAACAGCGTGGAGAGCGACGCGAAGGCGATCCACGTCTCGAATCGCATCGTCCAGGGGACCGGGTGCGGCACCGGAGCCTGCGCGATAGGCTCGCCGCTCGACGCCAATGATCCTGCATGTGGGTTTTCGAGCCGCTGATGGGTGGCTGCCATCTGTTGGGCGAAGTCATCGAATGAGCTGCGAACCATATACCCCAACGCGGCGATGCCGAGAAAGACCCCGCCGGCCACCAAAGCCATCACGATCGCGTGTTCCGTCATGGCCGTTCCACGGCGTTGCCGACCGAGTAAGCGTCTTGCCGCGACTGTTCTCTCCATTGCTCTACTGCCCTCTTGTGTGATCGGAAACGGAGACTTGCCTCGAATAAACCTAGGTCACAGCTTGTCCTCCGGACGCCCGAATCGACGTGGCGCATCATGGATTCCCGTAATTCGTGCAGGCCCGAATTCACCCCCGTCCACTGCCTGCCGCCCAGCGCCGCAACAAGCAATGCCCCACCCTCGGGTGGGGCGATTGCCCGTTTTGACCTTTGCGGCGTGAATCGACTATAATGCGAGTCGACTTTCCTTAGGTCACACCCGCCCGACGATCCTCCAGTTGTTTCCTGCCAAGTTCACCCGTTTTTCCCGTTCACGGTGGTCGCCATGCTTCGAAGGATCTTTCCGATTGTTTTCGCGTTGACCGTAATGGCCGCACCGCTCGTCACTCGAGCCGACCAGCCGCCCGTCGATTTCGATCGCCAGATCAAACCGATCTTGGCCGACAAGTGTTTCGCCTGTCACGGCCCGGACGAGGAGAGCCGCGAGGCCGGATTGCGGCTGGACACGAAGGAGGGAGCGTTCGCCGAAACCGAATCGGGCGGTCGCGCCATCGTACCGGGCGACCTCCGGGCAAGTCTGCTGGTTCAGCGGATCGCCACCGACGACGAGTCGGAAGTCATGCCGCCGGAGGACTTCGAAAAGAAACTCACCGCCGACGAAATCCGCCTGCTGAAAGCGTGGGTCGAGCAGGGAGCCCGCTGGACCGAGCACTGGGCCTATCGAACGCCGCAACGGCCTCCCCTGCCGCCCGATTCTCCGCAGGCGACCAATGCGATCGACCGATTCGTCTTGGCGCGGCTGCAGCAAGAGAATCTCAAGCCGTCGCCACCGGCCGACAAGATCACGTTGCTTCGCCGAGTCACATTCGACCTGACGGGACTTCCCCCGACCCCCGAAGAAGTGGCTGCCTTTCTGGCCGACTCCTCCCCGCAAGCCTACGAACGGGTCGTCGATCGCCTGCTGGAGAGCCCGCGCTACGGCGAACACCGGGCCCGCTATTGGCTCGATGCCGCTCGCTACGGCGATACGCACGGCCTCCATTTGGACAACTACCGGGAAATGTGGCTCTACCGCGACTGGGTCGTGCGCGCGTTCAATGACAACAAGCCGTACGATCAGTTCATCATCGAGCAATTGGCCGGCGATCTGCTGCCGAATCCGACGGTCGATCAACTGATTGCCACCGGCTTCAATCGCAACCACGTGACCACGAACGAAGGCGGTTCGATCGTGGAAGAAGTCTACGTGCGCAACGTCGTCGATCGCGTCGTCACCTTCGGCAGCGTGTTTATGGGAATGACGTTCGATTGCTCACGCTGTCACGACCACAAATACGACCCCTTCACCATGAAGGACTTCTATTCGCTGTTCGCCTACTTCAACAGCCTCGATGGCAGCCCGATGGACAAGAACATCAAGGACCCGCCACCGGTCATCCGCGTGATGCAACCGGACCAGCAGCGTGAACTCGAACAAGTCCGCAAGGAGCTCGAGGAGCTGCGCGCGAAGCTGCGCCAGTCGCTGGTAGCCTATCAGTATGAAGAGCCTCGAGCCGAAGACGAGCCGAAACGCGTGGAAGTGGTCTGGATCGAGGACGCGCTTCCCCCTGGCGCCAACGCTCAAGGCGGCTGGCAATTCGTCACCGCACCGCAACCGGTCTTCAGCGGGGAAAAGGCGAGTACCCGCACGGCGACCGGTCTCAGCCAGCACTTTTTCGACAAGGCTTCCGAGCCGCTGGTGATCGAAAACGGCGACATCCTGTTCGCCTACGTCTACCTCGATCCCGACAATCCGCCTCGGGAAATCATGCTGCAGTGGAACGACGGATCGTGGGAGCACCGAGTTTACTGGGGGGAGAACCGGATCGGTTGGGGCCGCAACGGCACGGCCAGCCGCTACCGGATGGGTGACCTCCCCGAGGCCGGCACTTGGGTGCGACTCGAAGTCGCCGCCGAAGTCGTGGGACTCAAGCCCGGCAGCAAGGTCCATGGTTGGGCGTTCACTCAGTTCGACGGAACGGTGTTCTGGGATCGAGCCGGCGTGGAGCGGCAATCGGGCTACCGGTCCTTCACTCGCTGGCTGAAGGACCAGCGCAAACGAAAAGGGAAGGGACTCCCCAAGCCGATCGAAAACGCGGTCAAAGCGGAACCGGAAAAACTGAAACCGGATCAAGAAAAGAAACTGCGCGAGTACTTCATCGAGTTCGTACTGGCGGATAGCCGCCCTCTGTTCGATCCGCTTCACACTCGGCTGAAGGAACTCGAGGCACGAGCCGAAGCGATCGAGAAAGCGGCCCCCACGACGCTGATTTTCCGCGAAAAGTCGCCGCCCAAGCCGTCGTTCGTGCTGAACCGAGGCGAGTACGACCAACCGCGGGAAGAAGTGACCCGGCGAACACCCCTGTCGCTCCCGCCGATGCCGAAAGGCGCGCCCAACAACCGCCTGGGACTGGCTCAGTGGCTGGTCGCCCCCGAACATCCACTCACGTCCCGAGTCGCCGTCAATTTCTACTGGCAGCAACTCTTCGGCACCGGACTGGTCAAGACGTCGGAGGATTTCGGCGTGCAGGGCGAGCGTCCCAGTCATCCGCAGTTGCTCGACTGGCTTGCGGTCGAGTTTCGCGAAAGCGGCTGGGACGTCAAGCGGCTGATCAAGCGGATGGTGATGTCCTCGACCTATCGCCAAAGTTCCCGAGTGCGGGAAGACCTGCGGAAGAAAGACCCCGACAACCGTTTGTTGGCTCGAGGCCCCCGTTTCCGACTCGATGCCGAAATGCTGCGCGATCAGGCGCTGGCCGTCAGCGGCCTGTTGGTCGAGCAGATGGGGGGACCGAGTGTCAAACCGCCGCAGCCCGACGGACTGTGGTATGCTGTGGGCTATACCGGGTCGAATACGGTCCGTTTCAAAGCCGACAAAGGCCCCGACAAGGTGCATCGCCGAACCCTCTATACGTTCATCAAGCGAACGGCCCCGCCACCGCAGTTGTCGACCTTCGATGCGCCATCGAGAGAATCCGCCTGCGTGCGGCGCGAACGGACCAACACGCCTTTGCAGGCGCTGTTGCTGATGAACGACCCGCAATATGTCGAAGCGGCTCGGGCCCTGGCAGCCCGCTCGATGCACGAGGCCGGGCCGGCGCCTCGGACGATCGCCACGGCCATGTTCCAGCGAGCGACTTGCCGGCCGCCGCAACCCGATGAAGTGGCCAACATGGTGTCA
>Ga0256839_1001676_pt1 | contig 26336 bp, 27 predicted proteins | sample 354166metaG_FD_185968 | JGI IMG/M metagenome (GOLD analysis project Ga0256839, IMG submission 185968) | Hydrothermal vent microbial communities from Mid Atlantic Ridge, Atlantic Ocean - 354-166 | ecosystem: Environmental > Aquatic > Marine > Hydrothermal vents | place: Atlantic Ocean: Mid... | reverse complement strand
TACGTTGCTTAAGTTGCTTTAATTGTTCGAATGAAAATTCATCGGAACCCGCTGAAAAATCAAGCAGGGCTTGAGGAGAGTCTGTTGACATGCGTGTTAACTTTATATTTGAGAGTGTTGTATACCCAAACGACCAAAATCGGCGACAATTTACTACGTGGTTTTTGTGCTAGGCTTTTTTAGCGCAAAAAACACGCAGTGAATTGTCCACTGGATTTTTTTGTTATGTGATTAGCTAGAACATGACTGCAATGTTAAACCAGGCAAACTTCACGCTCTAATTCTATGGCTTCTTGATTTTCTTTCACAGTTACATGCTCGTTAGCATGTAACTGTGAAAGTAAAGCTTTTGCCAAACAAAATGCAAGATTACAAGGTACGGCATTACCAACCATTTTGTAGCCAGCCATTAAGTTCTTGTAATGAAAAATGTGATCGTCTGGAAAAGTTTGGATACGCGCACACTCTCTAATACTTAACCGTCTGTATAGTTCCTCTTTTCCTGGCATAAATATTCTTTTATTTTGTTCTATGAATTTCATTTTTGGCGCTTGAGGGTGAAGGGGAGCATGCCTTCCTCCCGCTTGAATTGTAAAGGATGGTTCATCCCAACTTCTCACGCGATTTCTAGACATATAAATAGTAGAGAATCCACCAATCATATATTCATGATTGGGTAATGCGCATGCGTTACCATTTGTGTAGTTTTTTTCTTTTGCAGGTAATACTGAATCTTGAATATCAGAAATTATATCTTCTAGAACACGTTTTTGACCAAGTGGCTTAGGAAAAACAAATTTAAAACCTAAATCTTTTCTTATGCCAATAAAAAATATTCTTTTTCTATCTTGTGGAACACCATAATCTACAGCATTAAGCAGTGAAAAGGATAAATTATAACCGCACTCAGAAAACATGATTTTAATATTTTCTAGAGCGTCCTTATGTCTACTAGCTAACATACCTGACACATTTTCTGCCAAGAAAAACTTAGGTTTTTTGTCTTCTAATATACGAATAAATTCAAAAAACAACTGACCTCGTTTATCTTTTATACCTCTTAAAGCTCCCGCTTCACTCCAACTCTGGCACGGAGGACCACCTATTATTCCGTCACATTCAGGAATTTCTGATGAAGACACATCACGTATTGAGCGCCTGTCTAATACTGTATTTGGGAAGTTTTTTTCAAATGTTTCCCAAATCTCTTTGTCGTACTCATTTGCCCATATAGTACTAAAACCAGCAGCTTCAAATCCTTTGTCTAAGCCTCCTGCACCTGAGAATAATGAAACTATCTTCATAAAACTTCCATGACTATTAATGTTGCATCAATTAGTTTTGCTGGGTTGTCAGGGTCTTTAATTTTTATATCTGTTATAGATAACTTTTTATTTTTAGTAATATTATTTTTATCTGCTTCACTAAAAGATTGATATTTGGTCTTTCTCATTATACATGTGAGACTAAAAATACATTTGTCTTCAACCTCTCTGACACCACTGAATACTTTGAGCGGGTTATCAATATGCCACATTCCTCTAATGCGTAAATTAGTTATTCCAAGAGGATCAACTCGATTTACACGACCTAGTTCTTTTGTTTTTGAAAACTCAACATCAGGGATTTCAGTGACACCATCTTTAATTGTTTTACCGATTCGTAAATAGGTTTCTCTACTAGCTGCATAGCAATCACCATAGACAAACCATAAATGTTGTAAATTTTCATCGCTTGTTACACCTACTGCATAGATAATATCTTTAATATCCCAATTTTCGCAGCTTTTACATGCTTCTGTTATTTTTGAATCATCTGAGTGTAATTTATGCTTGGGATAGGAGCTATTCAAAGCAATGGCGGAACCTTTACTTTGAATTTTTTTCACTTCTATTGCATCACCACAGTTTAACATTATATCTGGTGGGTTATTTTGGTTACCTAAATATGAAAAAACACTACTGATTTTCTGACTTTTTACGCTTTCATCTGACTCTGATATGGTGTCGGCAAAAGCATCTTGAATATACGCTTCAAGAGCTTCACCTATGTTATTGATTGAATTTCTGCCAGAATAATTGCTTTTTAACGCACTTATTGGGTTTTTTTGTATATTTATGATAGCCTTAAGGACATTTGACATTAAATAATTCCATTAATCTCGATTAAAACCCCTCCGATTATACCAATATCATACTGATTTATTCAGCTAATATTTTATGGATTATTATTTTTACACATAACTACTTGGGTATACCGGTTCGGAGTTCGTTATAAGGGTTCTGATTCATATTTAACCGCTTCGTCTCGCATGGTCTGCAAATCGGACTCTTTAAGGAGCTGACGCTCCATATTATAGAGTCGCCCCTGTAAACGCTGTGAGATCTTACGTGCCATCATAATCAGGTCATGCATCGCGGCAGGAGCTTTAACCGTTGTGGGCAACTCTAAAATCATCACCACCCCACTGGTCGTATAGTTTTCCATATTGGTTGGAAAAGTACCTGGCTCCATTAAGTTCGCCACTTTAATAATATGGTTTCCCATATTATCGCATTTAACGTAAATCTCACTCTCTGTCAGCGACAGTCCCACCCCCAACAATGCCTGATTGACCTCAAACATTGAAAACTCTTGCCCCGTACTCATGACCAAAATCACAAAAATTTGAGGCTCTTTTTTCTCTGCATTGCGTGGCTCGACGGCTTGTGACGGCATCGCATCTTCTGGCATACCAAACGTGGGTTTTTCATGCTCTGGTGCAATATATTGATAACCATCCCCTGTCACCTCCAAATCATCCACCACCAATACATGGTGTTTACCACCTGATGAATTTTGACGGGTTGCAACCTCTTCGGGAATTTGTTCTACAGAATGTTCGCTTTGCTCTTGAGTGATGGCTTCTGTTTGAACCGCCTCTTCCTTTTTTTGTTCTGTTTTAACGGGTTGTTCAGCCAACTCAAACTCTTCACCGAACGGTAAGGCGGTTTGGTTATTACTCACTTCGGATATCACACTCTCTTCACCCAAGTGGTTTAAACGCGCTTCAGTATTTTTCGAGACAGGAATATGCGGTTCACCCAACTCATTTAAGGCATGTGAGGCTTTTTGATAAGAGGCATCGGATTCTGCTTGTGATGGCTTCTCTTTCCCCCGCTCTTTTTGCTCTTTTTTTAGTGCGGACTGCCGGTTGCGACTCAAGAAATAGAGGGCGATTACCACAACAATGGCAAAGATAAGTAAAACCTGCTGTAACTCGTTCATGTATTCTAAGGCTCCAAAACACGAATTTTAAAATGGGCGTCATCTAACGATGATATATAATCAAGGAATTGTACCTTTTATCCCCCCCTTATTTCCAGTCATATTCGGTTTATAATACCCCCCTGACACACGCTTAGGTGCACGAGGTAGTATACGATATGCAAAATGACCATCTAGCCTTTATATTAGGCATCGACCTAGGTACCTCTGGCATACGAGGCGTCATTGTTGAAAGGCCAATGCATTTATTGGCTAAAGAAACCATACGAGCATCGGAATCCATTGCGTTAAGCGATATTCAACAAATAGAGTCGTGCGCATCAAGCTTTGATCACCATACAACACAATCCCCTGAAACGTGGATTGCATTATTGGATGCGTTACTCCACAAGCTGGCTCAGTCGTTCAACTTGCGTCAGCTTTCCCAAATCATTGTGGATGCGACCTCTTCAACGGTACTGCTTTGTTCGCCCAACGGTCACCCCCTTACCCCCGCCTTAATGTACAACAACCAACAGGCAACACAAGAGGCACAACAGATACAACACTCTTTGGGATTTGACCCTTCTACGGCCGCCCAAGGGGCTTCATCGACCTTGGCAAAAGTCCTCTTTTTACTCAAACATCAATCCTCTACAGCCCCTCCCCCTATCATTTGCCATCAAGTTGATTTTATTAACCACTATTTATGCGGTTGCCTCAATGTGACCGATGAGAACAGTGCACTCAAGTTAGGCTATGACTCCCTCACACAAGCTTGGCCAAATTGGATCGTGCAATTACTTGCTCCAACGGCGCTACCAACCGTTGTGGCACCCGGAACAGCACTCGGCTTCATCAGTAAACAGCGGATAAAACAGTACGGATTCTCTCCTCAGCTCACGGTACATGCCGGCACCACAGACAGCATTGCGGGGTTTTTAGCTTCGGGGGCTTCCCAAGTAGGCGATGCCGTCATCTCACTCGGTTCAACACTTGCAATTAAGATGATTAGCCCCAGCCCTGTGTTTGATCAAAACTACGGAATTTACAGTCATAAACTTAAAACAAACTGGCTGGTTGGTGGCGCTTCAAATGCGGGAGGAGCGGTTTTATTAAACGCATACCACCTGACTGAAATAGAGTATTTAATTCGCACAATCGACCCAAAAAAGCTAACCGACGATGACTTAACCATCACCAATGCCTACTACCCCCTTAATTCAATAGGCGAACGGTTCCCCATTTTTGATAGCAACCTTCAGCCTAAACTGCCTAACAAGCCAACCGCTCCTTTGGTCATCAATGCCACGTCACCAACAGATTTAGCCACGCTGAAAGCGCATCAAAACTACTTTTTAAATATCATAAAAGGGCTTGTATATATTGAAGACTTGGCTTATAAAAGGCTCACTCAAGTAAGTGGGCAACCCATTAAACGTTTATACAGCGTAGGCGGGGGGGAGAAAAATTTATTATGGCAACGCTGTCGAACGACGCACTTTGCCACACAGTTCAACCTTAAAATGGCACACTCTTTAGACGCCGCTTATGGCGTTACCAAACTCATCACTGCAGGATAAAACGTATGTCACACGAAGTAAACGCACTCATTCAACGCCTTAATAAAGGTGCTGTTGATTTTAATAACGTTATCCAAACCATTGAAAATAACTATATTTTTACACCTACTGAATTTAAAAATGGCGAAATCATCAATGCCGAAAACAGCAATAATGGTTCCTGTAAAATCTTTGCCTTTGGTTTAATCAATGAACTCTCTGAACAAGCGACATTAAATGCCTTTGGCAACTTTTATACCGTGGATGTACAACAAAATCCTGAAGGCGAGGATCATCAGAATATTCGTAACTTCATACGGTTTGGCTGGCAAGGAATTGCATTTGAAAAACCAGCCTTAACCCCTAAATAACAAAACTGCGTTACCCCGCATGTACCTTTTTAACGAGTTCTAAATTTAAAAATCGGTGCCCTGCACTGTCACCTGATAGTACCGTAAAAGCAGAGTGTTGATCTCCCATCTGATCTAACACCAGTTGCGCTTGGCTAAAGTCGTCCTCTTTGGTGTAATCATTAATGGTAATAATGGTTTTAAGATCTGCTGCGGCAGACGATTTAATGCCATTTAAAGAGTCTTCAAATGCAATCGCATCTGCGGCGCTTAAGTTCATCTGTTCTAATGCCCAAAGATAAATATCGGGTGCGGGTTTTTTCGCTGGCACAATATCCCCTGCGGCAATCACCTCAAACCAACTTTCTGACTCCGGTCCCAACGTATTTTTTAATAGTGCCGTCACATTTTCAGGCGTGGTGGTGGTCACAATTGCCATGCGCATGCCTTCCGTTCGTGCTTCATTGATTAAACGTTCCACTCCCTCTCGCAACGGAATTTTTCCTTCGGCCATTAACTGGGTGTAAAACTGTGTCTTAGAGGCATGAAGTTGTTTTACAAAGTCATCAAAATGATCTGGCTTAACAAACTCGGTATTAAATTTTTCCAGATAATAGCGAATACGCTCTTTGCCACCGGTGACAGTCAACAGTTCTCCGTACAAAGATTCATCCCAGTGCCAATCTAATCCAGCCGCCTGAAAAGCCATATTAAACGCGGGACGATGCCCATCTCGTTCTGTATCCGCTAAGGTTCCATCTACATCAAACAGTAGTGCTTTCAATGCTGTCATTTCTATTACTCCTTTTTTTGATTTGAAAAGGATTCTGCGGAATATCTTGCTGAATTACAAGTAAAACCCGTCCAGCCTTCAGAGAAATATAACTTGTTGAACGGCTGTAAACCTGATATAAATCGTCACGGTTCTAAACATTCGATTAAAATTAATGCGTCACAATTCGTATAAATAAACTAAAATAATAGTTTTACTTAAAAATTAAAACAACCTTAGAAAAAAATCTTTAAAAAAGATTAGGAGCAACAAATGGAACACGAAGTGGATTTTATTGAAAACTACCCAGCCTATCAGCCAAAGAAAGGTGAGGAGTACATGAGTCCTGAGATGCTTGAACACTTCAAAAACAAGTTACTCGCTTGGAAAGAGCAGTTAATTTCCGAAGCCAGTAGTACGGTAAACCATTTGCAGTCAGACTCTGAAACCCCTGCTGATCCAAGTGACCGTGCTTCTCAAGAAGAGGAGTTTGCATTAGAGTTACGTACGCGTGATCGTGAACGTAAGTTGATTGCTAAAATCGACAAGTCCTTACGTGCCATTGAAAATGGCGAGTACGGTTACTGTAAAGTGAGTGGTGAAGAGATTGGTTTAGGACGTATGGAAGCACGCCCAACCGCTGATTTAACGGTTGAGATGAAACGCAAGCAAGAAATTCGTGAGAAACAAGGCGTGGCGTAACCGTCTTTTAAAGGGCAGTCATATCACATAGGGTTGCCCCTACGGCTCTTCGGTTAATGAATACATCTGATCTGATCAATCTACTCTGCTTACCCCAAAGCTACTCTCATTCGGTTGAGGTCATTACGACCATTGAAACCCATATTTCCGTGGTCTTTTTAACCGGCCCTTATGCGTATAAACTTAAAAAAAAAGTCGATTTTGGTTTTTTAAACTTCAGCACGCTTGCACTACGCAAGAAATATTGTCACTTAGAGTTACAGCTTAACCAGCGTTACTCTCCCCAACTCTACTTGGATGTGGTGGCGGTGTATTTAGACCAGCATAACCAAATTTCTTGGCAACCCACAGCAAGCCACCCAACCCCTGTTGAGTATTTGGTTAAAATGAAGCAGTTTGACCCAAATGATGTGCTGGGTAAAAAACTAAAAACTGAATCACTTACCCCCCCCCAAGTGGATGCACTCGCCGCTTTAATTTCACATTTCCACCAAACCATCGAGCCTATTTGTAACCACAAAACCCTGGCTAAAAGTCACTTAGGAACGCCTAAAACGCTCTTACACCCCATGTTGGATAACTTTCCGACCCTGTATGAGCATGCCTCTCCCCAAGACTTGCCTCTGCTTAAAACATTAGAGTCGTGGACACAACAACAATTTAAAAACCTTGCGCCTTTCATGCAAATACGACGTGATACGGGCTATGTTAGGGCGTGTCATGGTGATCTACACATGGACAACATAACCCTAATCCAACATCAACCTATTTTATTTGATGGCATCGAGTTTAATGATGAGTTCCGCTGGGTTGATGTCATCAGTGATTTGGCTTTTTTACTAATTGATTTGGATTTTAGAAAAAAGACGGCATTGGCTTCAAGCATTCTATCCCTGTACTTAAGCCAAACAACCGATTATCAATCCTTAAAACTTCTCAATTTTTACCGAGTCTATCGCGCCTTAGTTCGTGCGAAAATCACCACGCTAAGAGCCACGCAGCTTCCGAGTAACAGTCTCGAAAAGGCACATTTAATGCAAACGGCTCAACACTATATACAGTTAGCACGGCATTACACACAACCTAAACCGCACCAACACCTTATTTTATTGCAAGGGGTCTCTGGCTCAGGAAAAAGCCACTTCTCTGACCAGCTACTCACCCAAATAGATGCCATTGTTTTAAGCTCCGACCGTGTGCGTAAACAACTTTATGGCATCGCTCCTCAACATCGAGTGAGTGAGGCTGAAAAAAAGACGCTTTACAGCGCTAAAATGAATCGCAAGGTCTATCAGACCTTATTAGAGCAAGCCAAGCAGATTCTACGGCTTGGCTTTAATGTCATTATTGATGCCACTTTTTTACAGCACAAGCACCGTACCCCTTTTTACGACTTATGCGAAGGGCTAAATTTGAAGATCGCTTATGGCGTGATCTATATCGACACCCCCAAAGCACTCGCAACTCTCTCCATAGAGGCGAGACAACATCTAAAAAACAACCCTTCCGATGCCAATGTTGCCGTTATGCTCAATCAATACCCACAACTTGAGTCTCCCACCCAAACTGAAAATTCACTCACCTTAAGTGCAACCCAATTACGGCACTTTTTTCCAACTCCTTTTATTCAAGATTTTTTAAACAGGCCGATACACTCTAGTAAGCTATAAAAACCAATGAGTCGTGCAGATGATGCCTAATAAACTATTACCATTCACTTTCTGTTGTCTATTTCTTGCCCCCCAGCTCCATGCGGCTGAAACGGTGCCTGCCAGTGAGTTTAAAGTGTTAGGCATCTCGTTAATTGAAGCCGACATCGCCAGTGTTCGCAGTCACCTGTGGGATATTGGGGGTTACTTACAAGCCAAAACATCAATCAAACAGCATAATTATGATAAGTTTTTTCCATGGTCAACCATGCGAGACAGCTACTACATTCTCTTTCGCTACAACCATGCTGGAAAAATCACCTCGGTGAAGCGCCTCTATCGCCCCTACTCTATTGAACAGAGCAACCGCAGAAGTGCCATTAAAACCCGAGACATCGCCCTCCCTCTAATTCAAAAATTGGGACAACCCACTCAAGTTCAAACCAAAGGCTGGGGCGGAACTTTAAGCTATCGTGCCTACACGTGGAAAGATGACAAGGTGACCATCACCATTGATCGAGAGGGGGGGGAGAAATTAGGCAATATCTTTATTCAATACACCGTCCATGTTCATGATCCATACGAAGTGGCAAACACTAAAAATACGAATCAGGAAGAGGCATAGTTTTTACTCACAAACTGCTTAATTTCCAACCACCCCTCTTCCAAATGCTGAAAGGCGTGGTTTCCACCAGAATAGACTTGCACTTGAAATGCGGGGTTTGCTTGCGGGTATTGCGCCAATGCAAAGGGAATATCAATCACCTCATCCGCCTCATCCAAGAGTAGCAGTGCTGGGATGCTCTTATCTAGTGGTTGCTCTTTACGATCAAACATCAAGGCTTTCAGCTGTTGAATATACGCCAAATCAATACAGAAGCTCTCCCCTGTTACCGAACTTTGATGCTCGCCTAGATGCTGTTCAAATAGCGGTATTGGGTTTAAGACCGGATTAATCAATACATAAGGAATGCGATATTTCTGCCCTAAATACTGCGCATAAAATCCCCCCATCGAAGAACCTGCCAGAATCAAGGAGACTTCTGATCTGAGCAACGGAAGAATCACTGTCTCAATCGCTAAAAGGCTCGCTTGAGGAGAAGCCAGAGGATAAGTAGGGGTTAGCCATTTTTGAAATCTCAAAAATTTCTCCTCCCCCTCCTCTTTTAACCCCATTGAAGCGCTATGATTTTCTTGCGCCACTCGCGCCTTAAACCACTGCCCCTTTGAGCTGTTTCCACTACTTAAAAATCCATGTAGATAGACGCATATCGGTAATTGCATTCTGTTAGAATCCCACCATGATAAAAACACCTAGAATACAACAACGTTCCATAAATGCCACCGTTTTTAAAGCGGCTCAAGCACTTGGTTTAACCGAACTGCAAGCCAAGCTGATTGCCAGCCGAGTGACAGATGTGACCGATTTAGAAAAAATCGTCTTTCCCAAGTTAAAACATATTCAGCACCCCAATGCGCTTAAAAATGCCAAAGAGGCCGCGCAGCTCATTGTCGAAGCCATTAACAGCGATGGCGTGATTGTATTAGCCACCGATTACGATACCGATGGCGTGACCTCAGCATGGGTCGCCAAAACGGCACTGGTTGATTATTTTGGTGTACCAGAATCGCGAGTCGTTCATGTCATTGGTGAGCGAAAACAGGGCTACGGTATTACCGATGAAGTGGTAGACCGTATTTTAGACATTCCCAAACCGATCTCGCTGGTCATCTCTGCCGATCAAGGCTCCAGTGACGAACCACGTATTGCCCGCCTAAAAGCGTCTGGCATTAAGGTCTGCGTTACCGATCACCATCAACTGCCTTTAGAAGGGCCGCCTCCCAGCGCCACCTGTACGGTAAATCCACAGCAAGCGGGCTGTGAATACGATAAAACCGTAGCGGGGTGTTATGTTATTTTTATTGTCATGGCACAGGTTAGAACCGCCTTAATTGAGCAGGGGCAACTTCCTAAAGACGCCCCCTCTTTAAAAGCCCTCTCAATGAATGTCGCCCTCGGCACGGTCGCCGACAGCGTGAGTTTAAAAAGCCCCAACAATCGTGCGATTGTGCAGTCTGGATTACAATTTATTAACCAATTTCGCTCGCCCGCTTGGCAGGCAATGCAACAACTCAACGACAACAGTGGGCAACCTTACGATGCTGAATTTTTAGGGTTTCAAGTTGCCACACGCATTAATGCCGCCAGCCGAGTCAGTGATGTTACCACCGCATTTAATTTTTTAACCGCACCCAATGCCTATAAAGCTCAGCAGTTCCTTGAACAACTCGATGCCGATAATCTCAATCGCCGCAGTCAGCAAGACGGTATGCTTACCCAAGCCAAGACGATTGCCGCAGAACGCTACCACGATAATAAATATACACTAACGGTTCGAATGCAAGGTAATGCGGGAATTCAAGGCATTATTGCCTCACGAATCGGTGAACAGTACGGTTTACCGACCATTGCAATGACCGACTTAGACGATGGATTGATTGCGGGCAGTGGTCGAGGTATTGTCCCGAGTATCGATTTACGAAAGGCTTTTCAATGGATGGCCGATCAACACCAAGACCTGTTTGTATCAATGGGCGGACATGCTGGTGCCGCTGGCTGTATGATTCCAGAGGAAAATTTTGAAGTTTTTGAGCAACTGTTTGAGCAAGCCGTTCAAAATCAGCTCGGCGATGAACCCCCCGTTCCCATCATAGAAACCGACGGAACGCTCCGCTCACAACAACTACAGCCGCAACTTATTGAAGAGTTAAAACTGCTCGAACCTTACGGAAGAGAGTGGCCTAAACCTTTGTTCTCCGGTGACTTTACGATTCGTGAAGTAAGAACGGTAGGACAAACCAAAACCCACCTCTCTTTTAAACTCGCCGATGACCAGCAACAAACCATCGCTGCGATCTACTTTAATGCGAAGACCTCTAAGGATGATCCAGATCCCTTTTCAAGAGGGGACAAAATTCACTGTGTCTATCAGCCAAGCCTAAATATTTACTACGGACGCACCACGTTACAACTCAGATTGGTTATGGCGCAAGTAATGTAAAAACTCAAACGCAACCGGCTTTTCATACAAGGCGTTTAATTTTCAATCCAAAATACGATAGAATTCCCGCGCCCAAACTCAAACGATTCAATATTTACAAGAGCGCTACATGTCACTTAAATTAACCCCCCTTTCAACCGCTATTTTCACCTGCTTAGTTGCCACATCCAGCGCAACACATGCCAATACCACCTTGCTCTCTCCAGTGATTATCACCGCCGATTTACGCGAAGAGACAGAGCAAAACTTACCTGCCAGCATAGAGGTCACCACGCAAGCGGAGCTACAAGACCAAGGCGCGTTACATTTTGATGATATTTTGCTCAAAACCGCCAATGTCAACGTTTCTGGTCAAAGCTCACGCGCGCGTCATATTCAAATTAGAGGGATTGGACAACGCGATAAGTACACCGGCGCACCGAATTCGAGTGTTGGATTTGCCATTGATGACATGGATTTCAGTGGCATTGCGATGGCGGCGAATCTGTTTGATGTCAAACAAGTTGAAGTGCTTAAAGGCCCTCAAAACATCCGTTTTGGCCAAAGTGCGATTGCTGGGTTAATTAATATTGAGACCAATGCGCCAACGCCTTACCCAGAAGGCATGGTTGAAGCCACAGTAGGAGAAGACAATCTAAGAGAGCTTGGCTTTATGAGCAGTGGAGCGTTTAGCACGAAAAAAAATGCACCTCAATATCGTGTTGCCCTGTTTAAACACAACAGCGATGGGTTTCGTCGTAATGCGACCTTAGATCGCAACGACACCAATGCACGTGATGAACAGATGTTTCGCGCCAAGCTTCGCTTTTTCCCCAAACAAGACACCAAAATAGATGTTGCGTTACTGCACAGTGATCTAAATAATGGCTATGACGCTTGGTCGCGAGATAACTCTTTTACCACTTACTCGAATCAACCCGGTAAAGATACACAGCTTTCAAATGCAGTCTCTATTAAAGCGACCTCCACAGCAAACCCAAATGTGCAATTCATTGCCAAAACCAGTCTGGTCAATTCAGACATGTTGTACAGCTACGATGAGGATTGGACTAGTGCGTCCAGTGGTACTTACCTCAACAAGAAGCATCGCCGAACACTCAGCCAAGAACTGCGTTGGATTTCGACTCCGCAATCTCGAATTTCCGATCAGACCGATTGGCTGTTTGGTCTGTACGCCTCCAAACTGGATGAACGCAATCAAACGGAATATTGGGGCAATTCAGACAGTGACTTTACCTTAGTAAAAACAGCGGCATTCACTCAGTTTGATTACCACCTATCCAAAAAATCCACCCTCACCTTTGGCCTGCGAGGCGAACAAAATAGCAGCGATTTTAGCAACAGTGCTAATGAGAACTACTCGCCCGAAGAAGCCTTATGGGGGGCGAATTTAACCTATCGTTACATTTATAGCCCCGTCTACACCGCATTTGCCGGTATTACCAAAGGCTACAAAGCGGGCGGGTTTAATGCGGGACAACCGAGCGGAACGGCGGAACAATATTTGCAGTATGACGCAGAAACTCTGATTAATTATGAGATTGGGTTAAAAAGCCACCACCCAGCACTCGGCTTAAAAACCAATATTACTGCATTTTATATGGATCGAATTGACCCACAATTTGATGGCTATACCTATGACCCCAGCTCATTTACCAGCTGGGTGTTTTATACCGAAAACTTTGATTCTGCCAAAAACTATGGCATAGAAGCGGACTTTAATTGGCAGGTGAATAATAACTTCGCCGCTTATGGTAGTCTTGGGTTACTGCAAACGTCGGTCTCAGGCACGCCATTAAACAGTGCCTTTACCGTTGACGGTCGAGAGCAAGCACACGCCCCCGCTTATCAAATCAACCTAGGCGCAACGTACCGTGCGAATAATGGATTGTATGCTCAAGCCGACATTACCGCATTAGACCAGTTTTACTTTGATAATGTCCACGATGCAAAATCGAAGGATTACCGAGTCATCAACGCCCGTGTTGGCTATGAAGCCAAAGATTATGAGCTCTATCTCTGGGCAAAAAACCTAACGGATGAAACCTATGCCACCCGTGGTTATCACTTTGACTTTAACGCCCCTTGGACCAACCCAAGCACCTATGTACGTTTGGGTGATCCAAGACAGTTTGGTATTACCAGCCGAGTCTATTTTTAATGAAAATTTCCATCGACATCAGTATGTACCCTTTGCAAGAAGCGTACAGCCAACCCATTCTTGATTTTATTGAGCGAATTGAAAAAATCCCAAACATTCATATTCAACGCAACAGTTTGAGTACTCAGATATTTGGGGATTACCGTCCGGTTATGGATGCGCTCGACAGTGAAATACAACATGTGTTAGCGCAAATACCCGAAACGGTCTTTGTGATTAAGCTGATCGGCATTGATCGAAACAAAGCCAATATTCATGCTTGTTGAACCTGAACTCAGTCTGCTCCAAACCATTGTCAACACACTGCTGGCACAATCCGGCTGGGAGTGGTTGGCGGCGAGTTTGGGGATTATCTATGTTTTTTTAGCCTCCAAAGCCTCTATTTGGTGTTGGCCTGCCGCATTTATAAGCACCTTCATTTACACCTTACTGTTTTGGGAGGGACAACTTCCGATGCAGATGTTGCTCAACCTCTATTACATGGGGATGGCGGTCTATGGATTTACGCTCTGGCGACGCCACAACCAAGACAACAGCACGGACAATAGCGCACTACCGATCACACAACGCCCCCTCTCATTTCATTTGAAGTTCATCGCAACGGGCGTGCTTTTAACAGGCATCATTGGTTTTTATTTCGCCAACCAACCGAATGCACAACTTCCCTATCTGGATGCCATCATTATGGTTTTTTCGGTAATGAATACCGTTTTAATGGCAAAAAAAGTGATTGAAAGCTGGCTCTACTGGATGGTCATTAATACGCTCGCCATTGCGCTGTTTTTTCAAACGGGTTACTACGTGACCCTTCTCATGTTCTCGGTGTATCTCATGCTTGCGTTTTATGGTTATGCGCAATGGAACCTGCTTAAAAACAGACAGGATGCGCCATCCAGCGATTAAAATTGGTCTCCCCCAATACATTCATTTGAAACAATAAGACTCGATAGACCAAGCGCTCTATGTTTAAATCTGGTAGCGCATGATATTGCGTATAAACAGCAGTAAACACCTCTGCTTGCTCTGGGGTTAACAGGTACTCCAACATCACCAATTCCAGCGTTCTAGGCGCCCACACCATGGCATCCAAATCAAGCAGTGCTAAATTTTTCTCCCCCCCTATCTGCAAAAACTGATCCCAACGTAAATCCAGCATAATCAGTTGAAAACCATTCATTTCCAGTGCATCCACGAACCCGATGGTTTTTTCAATGATCTCAACGGGAATACTCCGGTCTTTATTTAACATCCGTAACGTCTGTTTTAGATTCTGTTTCCACGCAACCTCATTTTGATTTAATAACGTGGGGGACGTTTCACTCTCCTCAAACAGCGCCCCAAAAAAACGACTTGTCTGTTGATGCAATAACGCCACATGCTCTGCAATGTGCGACACCTGCTTTAAGGTTAATTGCTCAGACGTTAGCACCTGTCCTTCTAAATATTCAGTTAATAAAAACCCTGAAAAATTTCTACCCCCCTCTTCGATACAAGAGGCTGAGTGCCATAACTTAGGAGTCACCAAAGGCGAGCACACCGCTACGGTTTGATAGACTTTTTCATATTGTCCTAGGCTGGATTCCAACTCAAACCCAAACAGCTTTGACACCGCTTGCCAAAAAATCGTTCCCTCATTGCGTGATACTGAACACACCTTTAAAAAACGCTGTTCAAAAGGAAACCGACACACCCAAAGCTGATGGGTACTATCCTCAAACGGGACAGGAATACAGTCGGCACTTATACACGCCCTAAAAACACACCACTCTTCTGGACTTAATTTTGATAAAAAAGACAGATGTTTATTTTTTACAATCGCTATTTCTTCCATAAGCCCCCATTTTAACGTTCTTTCACTTTATCCTATCCTCTTTTTTAGCTATAATCCTAAGACTAAAAATCTTTAGCAGCACTCATATAATAAAGGATATTCGCATGGATTTAGATCAGGCTCGTTTTTTCATGGTAGAACAACAAATTCGACCGTGGGATGTCCTTGACCCCAAAATTCTGGACTTACTATTGGAGACGCCACGCCACCTTTTTGTTGAAGATGACAACAAAGTATTAGCATACAGCGATATTGAGCTTCCCATTGGTGAAGGGCAAAGCATGATGTTTCCTCGTGTAGAGGGGCGTTTACTGCAAGCGGTTGATATTGATTCATCTGAAAAAGTCTTAGAGATAGGAACGGGCAGTGGGTATTTAACGGCGTTAATTGCCAAGCAGGCGAAATCGGTTGATACCGTTGAGCTACACCCTTCTATTCAAGATACCGCAAAGTCTCGCTTAAAAGAGTTTGATAACATCAAGTTCCATACCGGAGATGCCATGCAAAACTGGAATGATGGGCAAGAATACGATGTGATTATTTTAACGGGCTCTGTTACAGAGGTACCACAAGCCTATAAAGAGAAGTTAACCTTAGGGGGGCGTTTATATGTTGTCGCAGGTAGCGCTCCTGCTATGACGGCGCAAGTAATTACTCGGATCAGTCCTGAAGAGTGGGAGGTTGAAACGCTGTTTGAAACAGAGTTAACCGCACTGACTTCAGAAAAACAACCCAATACTGAAGAAGCGCGGTTTGTTTTTTAAAGGACTTACTTTTTAAAAGACACCAATAAAAATGGCCAGTTTTATGACTGGCCATTTTTGTATTAATGGTATGAACTCACGCAAGGTAGGACTTAATAGATGAAATATTCTTAGTATTCTGACCAAACTCTTTTGAGAGTGTTTTTTGCTTTCGCTCAATACACGCTTGAATTTGTTGACTATCTTTTACAATCTCTTGACCTGTTTGCATGAGTTCATCGCCGTACAGCTCAATCGACATTTGTAACCGCCTTAGCCAACCATTCTCTAATACCGACAACCGTTCCCAATCACTCTGTTGTGCCGCATTCACCATATTTTTAGAGTGCGATAAAAGTTGTAACTTTGTTTGTTCAAGCGTATTCATCACTTCATGCTACTTACTTTTTCAAGCTGTTCTTTTGAAATACGTTTAAAATTATCTGGCATCTTCCGCCACGCGTCACTAAGGCCAGCAATATGCGCTAACACCTCATCTAATAATTTCACGTCATTTTGAGCAGAGACTTTAAACAAGGTACGGTAGCAATAATCATACAAATCGTATAAATTTTGCGCAACATCACCGCCTTTTTTTAGGTCAACGCCTGCTCTTAAGGCATTTAAAATGGCCAGTGCTTTATTAATATGCTCGGCCTTTTTTTCATAGTTTTTCTGTTCAATAAACACTTTCGCCAAATTCATATTTTTAATGGCGCCGTCATAAAGCATTTCAACTAACTTATGTGGCGTTGCTTCTGATACGGCTGTCTCTACATAGTTATTGGCATACTGTTTCGTAAACTGTCTTTTTAGTGCTAAATTCATGGCATAACCCTATTAAAGAAGATTAATTATTATTATTTGAAAACGTAGCCGTTAAAAAATCACTGGTTTGCTCAGTACTAGACAGCAAGGACTGCAAAGCACCAAACTCTAACTGATACTTTAATAAAAGCTTATCGTAACGAGTATCTAATTTATCTCTTCGCTCTTCATACTCGGTACTTTTTTCACTCAATGATTCAATTCGATTCTTTACCAAGCCGTTATCATCTTCAAATAAGCGCTGAATGGTGTCTTCTAAACGACTGGCAAACCCTTGTGAAAAGTTAATATCCCCCCTCGCTCCTACCACTCCTCCAAGCACTTCAAACTCTAAACCACGAACTTCTGCGGGGTTGGTTCCAATAGCGGCAAAGTCTGAAATTTTTATTTTTCGACCATCACTACCATCAGCATAAGCCCCTAAGCTCAACGAGCCTGATGCTGTGGTAATCGTTCCATCCACATTGACACCAGCATCGGTTAAATTTGCTGTTAAACCTGCATTACCAAACCCCGTAAAATTAGACAATGTAACATTCGAAGCAAAACCATAACGATCAGAGGTCATGCTTAACACGCCTCCTAATGTTGAAACATTGACTGACGCACCCGATGCGGCAACCTCACCAAGTCCATTAATGGTATTTTGTAAATCATTCGAAAGTTCGTCTAATGTATATTTTCCCGCCCCGATATTTGCAGTTACCGTTGTCGAACCATCAATAGAGACATCAAAGGCTGCCGGTGTCGCCAAGTCAATTAATGGCTGACCAGTATAGTTTGAGCCTGTTGAAAACCCTTGATTATCTAACCCAGAAAGCGAAGAGAGATCGAGCGTTCCATTTGCGGTGGTGAGCTCATAACGCGATTGAGCCGTATCATACACAACCGAAACGGTTGGACCAGCTAATGCCGCATTAATATCGGCCTGCATTTGCGTTGCAACCTCCTCTTTCGTGGCATAGGTTCCAGCAGTTAAATTAACTGCCACATTTGCTGCACCATTCACAGAAAGTTGTAGCCCAGCGCCAGCTTCAATCGTTAAGGCAGCCACAGGATCAAAAATACGGTCTCCGTTTGCTCTAAACTCATCTACAGCATAAGTGACTGCACCACCAGAAACCGTTGCACGTTCTGCAGCTTGCGTAATGTCAATCGCATAGGTGCCTGCTAAGGTCTCATCACTACCACCGATAACATTAATTAAAGGGTCGGTACTGGATCCCCCTTTAGAAAAAATTAACCCCAATGACTCTAAATTATTATTTGCGACACTGTTCAATAATGCACTATCCAGAAGCATTTTTCCTTCACGATCAAATGTAACCCCAACGGATGAGAGTGTATTTAGATCCGTTAACTGCGGAATCGTACCACTCATGGCATCTCTTAACTGCCCTTTTAAATCCCGTAATACTGAATTTCCTGATAAATCCCCAAAATAATCAAATTCTGGTGACTCCTCTTCTGCCGCAGTAAGCGTACGATAAGAGCCTAAATCAGATAAAATCGTATCAAGCTGATTATAGACATCAACAAAGCTGGTTACCGTCTCCACTATTTTTTGTGTATCCGACGTGACTGAAACACTCTGTTTTACCGTGGAAATAGAATTTAACTGGATACTTAATCCATCAATCACATTACTAAAGTCATTGCTACTATTTGCGACATTTAATCCATTAATCGTCATAATCGCATCTTGTGCTTCGCTGGTTGTCGTCATGCCATTCACATCAAAATCAGCCAAACCTGACAGAGAGATATTTGACGCCGCACCCGTATTTTTAGAGGTAAACATAATCTGATACTGCCCACCATTATTAATAATTGCGGCATTGACCCCGTAATCGCCGTTATTTACCACGGCTTGCAACCCTTCTAACGTATTATTAGAGACATCAATCACAATGTCTTTTGTTTGTCCTCCGACACCAATACTCAATGTACCCGTTGAAATGGTATCCGAAGCGGAGCTGTAAGCTTTATTGGAGACGATGGTATTTGCTTGTGCGAGTTGCTTAGACTCAATTTGATAAGTACCCGATACCGCTTGCCCCGTTGCTTGAACGGAAACGACGGATTCATCCGAAGAGGTAACAAGACGTGATTCAAAAATTGCTGGAGAAGAGAGGTCGACAAGATAGGAGTTAAATGCCTGAATATTGGTTTCTAAATAGGTTAATGCCCCTAACTCGGTATTGGTTTTTTCTTCTTTTTTATCTAATATGGCACGCGGTCCGGCAACACTTGCCTCTGCCATAACCTTTGCCATGTTACCACTGTCAAATGTACTGTTTGTTAAACTATTTAATAGCGTAGTACCAATATCGTTTGCCATGACTGAACTCCTAGTCGATAAGACATTTCTTAGATAAAGCAAAGGGGCGAATCAAATGCTACAACCCATAAGTTAAGCACTAAAAATGCCAATACCTAAAATTATTATATTCTGAGACCTTTGCACGAGAGGATACACGGATAAAAAAGGCTAAAATATGTCTGCTTTTTGTTGAAAACCTTGTGAATAGCTAGCTATTCTCTGCGATTTCCGCCTCAATCAGCCAAATTTTATCTCTTTTTTCTCTCGCGCCCCTCTCGTGCAAAGGTCTCATTCTGATACTTAAATCATCGGCTCATAACAGAAAAACTTTAGGAAAGAAATTATCCAGCCCGTAAAGACAGTATCCGAGTAATATTCATCTCATCTTGATAGCGAACAAACGCATCCTCTTTAAGCTGGATCGCGACCATAGACATTCTATCCGCAAGCTCATTCCCTTCAACGCCAACATGACCATTTACATGAAGTACCTGAACGTTGCTTTTAATCGCTTGATAACGTTCAAACATCTCTTGAATAAGAGAGAGATTTTTTATCTCCCCCCCCGCCTTAGTCCAGCCCTTTTTTTGCCAACCAACCGCCCATTGAGTAATGCATTGAATGGCATATTTGGAGTCGCAAAAAATCGCCACGCTTTGCCCTGCATCACTCTCTGTTTGTGCCAAAACAAATGCTTGATTTAGTGCATTCAACTCCGCCGTATTATTGGTACCTTTTGGATTGTAACAACCAAACCACAGCGACTCTAACCTATCATTACGATATACCGCCATACCCGAACCCGCTTTTCCTGGGTTCGGATCACAAGCACCATCGGTATAAATTTTAAGATTTATCGGCATTTTTGCAATCTCATCTGCCGTATAGGTTTTAACCCCTTTTGCGGTTGAATTTCGAGTGGCTGGTTTTGAATTTCTTCCCCCCTCTAGTGGCTTTTTAGTCGAACCACTACTGGTATTTGAACGCCCCGTTTTAAACGCCTCTTCCGCCTCCTGCAAACTTAAAAAGGACTTATATTTTGCCCCCGCAAACTTATCCACTTGCTGCTTACAACTGTTCCAATCACGGTAAATACCTGGCGTTCTTCCCTGCCATACTACATAAAATTTTTTGGCCATATTAATGATTCTCTTCGGCCATTCGTAAACGCTCTTGACGCATCTCTTCTTCCGCTAACACCGCTTTAATCTCTTCTAATACGGCATCCACATTGGCCTCTTTTTCTTTGACATGATACTTCCCTGTAAGCTCTAAATCTAGGTGAAGATCTCCCGCTTCAAACAGCGTCCACATCTCTTTGGCATACTGCGTTTTTAATAGCTCTGGTGCGTATTGGGCGTAATATTTAGTAATATTATCGACATCGCGCGTTAACATCCGCTTTGCACTGTTATTGGCCGCCGCATCGACCGCTTGAGGTAGATCAATCACCACAGGGCCATACTCGTCAACCAATACATTAAACTCCGATAAATCACCATGAATAACACCTACACACAGCATTCGCATAATATAGTTCATCATAATTTCGTGATCTTCACGTGCTTGCTCGGCACTCATGGAGATATCATTCAAACGTGGCGCAACATTCCCCTCTTCATCGGTCACCAATTCCATTAATAATACGCCATCAAAGCAACCGTAAGGTTCTGGGACTCTAACCCCTGCATTGGCCAACTTATACAGCGCATCCACCTCTGCACTCTGCCAAATCGTCTCTTGCTCCTTACGACCAAATTTAGAGCCTTTTTGCATCGCTCTTGCACGACGGCTATTGCGAACTTTTCGCCCCTCTTGATACTCTACGGCTTTTTTAAAACTCCGTTTACTGGCCTCTTTATAGACTTTGGCACAACGAATTTCATCGCCACAACGTACCGAAAAAACATCGGCCTCTTTGCCGCTCATTAACCGACGAACCACTTCGTCAATTAGCCCATCCTCTACCAGAGGTAAGATTCGCTTTGGTGTTTTCATACCGAGTAATTTCCCCCTACTCCAGTGTTATATTACAATTTCCTTCTTGCTTGCTGATTTTACAGGAATTCTGGTGTTTTTAGGCAACCTATAAAAAAGAACTACATAAAAAAAGCGCTTAATGCGCTTTTTAAACAGGCAAAAATCCTCGTAAAAACTTAGTCCGCACACTGACTCCATGCCATATAAGAGCCTAAATTATGAACCTCCTCAAATCCTTGAGAGGTTAAAATTTGCATCGCCATGTGAGAGCGTTGACCAGAGCGACAAAAAACCACAACCGGCAAATGTTTGTCTAGTTTTTGAACCGCCATATAGTCAATATCCTGTAACGGAATATTAATTGCACCTGGTAACTTACTGCTTTCAAACTCTTCTGGGGTACGAACATCCACCAGTTGTGCCTTTTTTTCTTTAATTAAATGCTTTGCATCTTCACATGAAATAAACATGACCAATCAATCTCCTAAAATACGCTAACAAAATTAAGCCACTTTAATTTTGTTGCGTAATATACCTTATTTCTCTCAAAAATCTAACGACAATTCATATCAGAGATCAATAATACTATGAAATCCATATTTTCAAAAGAACTTATCCAACGCCCCCTTTACGTTATAATAATCGCCACTAAAATTTGACTGCCTTTTTGGCAACCCTATCGCAAAAGGAACTTCACATATGCAACTGACAGAACTAACCGCAATCTCTCCTATTGATGGGCGCTACGGCGCACGTTTAAACAATCTTAAAGAGATTTTCAGTGAATTTGGTTTAATTAAAAACCGTGTAAAAGTTGAAGTTTTTTGGTTGCGCATGCTCGCCAATCACCCAGGTATTGCCGAAGTCCCTAAGTTAAGCGATGAAGCCGAGCAACATCTCTTAAAATTGGTCGACGAATTTTCACTGGAGATGGCACAACGCGTTAAAGAGATTGAACGCACCACCAACCATGATGTAAAAGCGGTTGAATACCTGATTAAAGAACACTTTGGCGATAACAAAGAGTTAAACGCCATTTCAGAATTTGTTCACTTTGCTTGTACCTCGGAAGACATCAACAACTTAGCCTACGCCTTAATGTTAAAAGATGCGCGTGAGTTCATTATTATGCCTGAGATGGATAAACTCATCGCTAAAATAGTTGAGATGAGTGTTGAGATGGCGAATACGCCAATGATGGCACGTACCCACGGTCAACCAGCTTCGCCAACCACCGCAGGGAAAGAGTGGGCAAATGTCGCCTACCGCTTACAGCGTCAAGCGAAGCAACTGATGAACGTCCAAATCATGGGTAAAATCAATGGCGCAACGGGAAACTACAATGCCCACCTTGCTGCCTACCCAGAAGTCAACTGGTATGAGCTTTCCGAACAATTTGTATTAAACCTAGGCCTCGCTTGGAACCCTTACACCACTCAAATTGAACCCCATGATTATATTGCCGAGTATTTCCACGCGATGGCGCGTTTTAACACCATTGTGATTGATTTTGACCGCGATGTTTGGAGCTATATCTCTGTCGGTTTCTTCAAACAAAAAACCGTTAAAGGTGAAATAGGCTCTTCCGCGATGCCACACAAAGTCAATCCGATTGATTTTGAAAACTCCGAAGGAAATTTAGGATTGGCGAACGCGATCTTTGAACACCTTGCAATGAAACTGCCCATCTCAAGATGGCAACGCGATCTAACCGATTCAACCGTATTGCGTAACCTAGGCGTGGGCGTTTCACACACTATGATCTCGCTACAAGCGACAATGAAAGGGTTAGGTAAACTAGAAGTAAATGCCCAAGCGATGGCCGATGATCTCGACCGCAACTGGGAAGTGCTCGCCGAAGCGATTCAAACCGTCATGCGCCGTCATGGCTTTGAAAAGCCTTATGAAAAACTCAAAGACTTAACCCGTGGTCAACGCGTGAACCAAGAGATTATGCAAAACTTTGTCGACAGCCTAGAAGGACTGCCTGAAGATGCCAAGCAGACACTGCGTGAGATGATCCCCGGAACCTACACAGGAAACGCGGCCAATCAAGCAACAAATATAGAGTTAGCGATTACGATGTTAAAAGGGCGGTAAGGCTTTTTTTCTCCCTCTCTTTTTTTATTTCAGCCCCACTCAATAATTCATATTCAGTGGGGTTTTTATTTTTTCCCCCCCTATTCTGACAGATAAAAAAAACCTCAAGGCATCCCCATGATTCGATTCAATGACACCACGTTAAAAACCTTCTTAACAGAGTTTTGGCAAAAAAAACCGTTGGTACTGCGCAATGCGCTACCAAATTTTGAAAGCCTACTTTCAGCCGAAGAACTCGGCGGTCTCTCATTAGAAGAGGAGGTGGAAAGTCGCATCGTGATCCAAAAGGGTGAGAAAGACTACCAACTGTTCAAAGGGCCTTTTACCCCTCAAACCTATGAAGCTCTCCCTGATACCAACTGGACACTACTCATTCAAGGCGTTGATCGCCTAATTCCTGAGGTTGCCGATCTTCTCAATGATTTTGACTTTCTTCCGCGCTGGCGCATTGATGACATTATGGTCAGCTATGCAGTAAAAGGCGGCAACGTTGGGCCTCATTTTGACCATTACGACGTGTTTTTACTGCAAGCCGCTGGACAGCGCAACTGGAAACTCACCTCAAAAGAGTGCTCAATCGACAACTACATTCAAGGCGTTGATTTACGCTTAATGGAAAGCTTTCAAGTCGAAGAAGAGTTTACCTTTCAGGCCGGTGATATTCTCTATATTCCTCCCAAATGGGGACATCACGGCGTTGCACTCGACGACCAATGTATCACCTACTCCATTGGCTATCGTAGCTATCGAGGTCAAGAACTATGGGACAGCTTTGGCGATCACCTCTGTGAAACCAGTGCCTTTAAAGCACTATACGTTGATCCAACGTGGCCAGAGAATCTAAACCCCGCTGAAATTACCGATACCGCGAGTCAACAAGCGCAACACTTGCTGCAACATGCGTTACAAGACGACAACCTAATCAAAACATGGTTTGGTCGCTTTGCGACACAGCTTGATCAACAAGCGGCACAACAACTGCCAGAACCGCTCACTCAAGAGGAGACACCTTCACTTGAGAACTTTATCGGCGCACTGCAAGTTGAAGTCGGTTTAATAAAGGACCCTGTGTGTCGTTTTGCCTACAGTCACGTTAAGAATAAAGAGGGTCAGGAACACACCCTACTCTATATTAACGGCGCGATATGGAATACTTTTGAAGCCCATTCGGATTTTATTTCGAAACTTGCTAACCAATCTTTTTTAACCCAAGAAGAGATTATGCAAGCCACAGAGGTCGAAGGAAATATCAAACTCCTTTTTGATCTTTGGAAATTACAATATTTAATTTTTATTGACTAAATACACCCCCTCCTAATTTCCCCACCTAAAAAGCCAGCTAAAAATACGTTTTTAGCTGGCTTTTTTATTTCTTGGTTTCAAAAAGCACAAACCCTTCTTGAAAAAATACTTGCTTAGCCATAGATACTTTTGTCAAAGAATTTCTTAAACCGTATTTCATCGCCATCCTGAAATAAATCTGTCATAAAACCATAACTTTACACTTATATAAAATTATTCTATAATGGATTAATAAAATTAATGGTAACTACAAAAAGGAATTCAATATGAAAAAAATATCACGAAACAAACAAAAAGATAAACGCCCACTGGCAGGACTATTCGGACTTAAGAAAATTTTACTGGTCCCTTTATCTGTTTTCGGCATCATTGCCACACTTACAAATATTGCGGTCTACAGCGTCCTGTAAGGTTTTCGCCTCTCCAAAAGCAAAAAAAACCCAGCGTATTCGATGAATACGCTGGGTTTTTTTATCTAATCATTTACTTGTCCCTTAAAACTAAGATATCATAGAGAAACTTAACCTCTCTAAAGGTGAACTTCTCATGAAAGCACTCTTCACACTACTCTCACTCGGGCTTTTCGTTGGCTTCTTATTCATCTGGTTTGGCCTCTTTAATATCTCTGCCAAAGACAAGCACTGGGATATCACAACCGAGTTATTGAAATTGGTTCGTGAACGTTCCATTGAAGTTCGTGCAGAAAATATTCAAGTACCTGACTTATCAAATCCTGAAATGATTGCAAACGGTGCCAAAAACTTTGATGCGATGTGCTCACAATGCCATTTAGCACCGGGCATGGAACCAACCGAATTAAATCTTGGCTTATACCCACAACCTCCGGTGTTTTATAACGAAAAACATGAAGACCATGGGGCGGCCAATACCTTCTGGGTGATTGCAAACGGACTTAAAATGACAGGAATGCCCGCTTGGGGCGATTTTCATACGGACGAGCAACTCTGGGAGATGGTCGCTTTTATAAACCAAATTAATGGTATGTCAGAATCTGAGTATCAAGCCTTAGTGGGCGAAGGTGGACACACCCATAAACCAGGATTTGGACATGATGATCATGATGGACACGGTGAAGAAGCGAGTTCAACCTCTCATGAGTCACTTCATACCGAAGAGAGTTCCAATACAAGCCATACCGATATGCATAACGATGGTCACGGAGATCACGCCCACTAAACGCAAATATTACACCCATAAAAAAAGCCCGTTACGGGCTTTTTTTATGGGACAAATTTCAAAATGTATCGTACCAAACAAACTACTTCTTTTTCTTCGGTGGCATTAAGTCGGTAATCGTCCCTTCTGCCATTTCCGCCGCAAAGCAAAGCGTTTCGGAGAGCGTTGGATGTGGGTGAATGGTTAAACCAATATCTTGCATGTCCGCGCCCATCTCAATTGCTAACATCGCTTCGGCAATTAACTCACCTGCATTTGGCCCAACCATACCACACCCTAACAAACGATGAGTTTTGGCACAAAACATCGCTTTGGTCAGTCCTTCATCACGCCCTAAGCTCAAACTACGACCAGACGCCGCCCAAGGGAATGCACCTTTTTCGTATTCGATGCCTTCATCCTTTAGCTCTTGTTCGGTTTTACCCGCCCAAGCCACTTCTGGGTCGGTGTATGCCACCGACGGAATGCCCATTGGGGTAAACGCGCTTGGCATTCCATTGATGACTTCTGCTGCAACTTTTCCTTCAT
>Ga0256839_1001675_pt1 | contig 26343 bp, 26 predicted proteins | sample 354166metaG_FD_185968 | JGI IMG/M metagenome (GOLD analysis project Ga0256839, IMG submission 185968) | Hydrothermal vent microbial communities from Mid Atlantic Ridge, Atlantic Ocean - 354-166 | ecosystem: Environmental > Aquatic > Marine > Hydrothermal vents | place: Atlantic Ocean: Mid... | reverse complement strand
TATTAATGCATAGATGTTATTAAATTTGCTTTGATATTAACATTGGATAATCCTTGGGTTCATGTCTTTACTGGAGGTCATTATAGCATATTAATCATTAGCTTAGGGCTTATTTCAATGACATTGGGGGGGGGTACAAAAAACAGGCTGTTTTCTATTCTCTTTGATGTATTTTAAGATGAAAAGTGTGTGTATTAAATAGGAGTAGAAGTTGAGCAACATTATAACGCTATTTGGGGGCTCGGCATATTTCTTCACTTATGTGTAGCCTTGAAAAATATAGAAAGGTAAATTCAGGTTGGCAAATGTAACCGAACTCGTGCACCAACATGTGGAGAAATCAATAGTTCAATTTTTCCACCTATTGCTTCTACAATTTCGGTGCTAACCGCTAAGCCTATGCCTTGTCCTTCTGATTGACTATCAGCTCTTATGCCACGTTGTAACAGTTCTGAAGGATTTTCATGTGGAAATCCAATGCCATCATCATCAATGTCAATGATGAGTGCATCGCCATCTTGTGTGGCGGTAATCTCTACGATGCGATCACAAAACCTGCAGGCATTGTTAATGAGGTTACCGAAGACTTCCATCATGTCGTCTTCACCCATGCGACATTTGGCAAAATCATCAACATTAATAACAAACTCAAATGGCTTATCTCTATACACTTTTAGTAATGAGTCTTTTAACCTGTATAAAACAGGGCGTACGGCTTGTTGTTTAATAATAGTTCCGTGTTCGTTTACAACGGCTCTTCTTAATTGGTAGGCAATAATATCATCCATGCGTTGTACGGATGTTTTAATGGTTTGATCATTGCTTTTATCTGCTGCATTTTGCAATACAGATAGTGGTGTTTTGAGGCTGTGTGCTAGATCATCAAGTGCATCACGATAGCGTTGTTTTTGCCCTTTTTCTGCATTGATCAGTGCATTGACGGCACTTTTCACAGCAGATAACTCAGTTGGATATCTGTTGCTGATAAGTTGCTTTTCTCCAGACTCAATTTCTATTATTTCTTTTTCAAATTGTTTGATGGGTGTGATGACCAAGTAACTACTAACTAGCTGAGAGATTAAAACCAGTATTGTTGTAATTAAGAAGAGAATAAATATATTTCGAATAATCTCATCGCGACCTTTTTGTAATGCGGATGCTGATTTTGCAAGTATTAATTGATAGTTACCGTGGGGTTTATAACTGAACCCTCTGGCATATACGATATAATTTTCAGCACCATCAAGTTTAGATATGTTTCTTCCTTGGGTATCTTTCGGGTTAAGGATTTCAACGCCGTCCACCTCGGGTGGCATTTCTAATAGAAAAGTTGTAAATACTTTTTGTTTGTCTTTTGCAAAGCGACTTTCACTAATGTCGTTAAATGGATATTGACTATGCCAAACAATATTTCTAGATTTTGTGTGTTGTATATAGGCAAATTTTTCAGAACTAAGTTTACTGAAGTCATATTTTATTAAAAAGGCTAGGAAGTCGTTTTTGGAGTGGCTGTCAATAATAAATTTCCCATCCTTAAAGTTAAGGTAGCCCATTATTTCAAGACCTGCCTCACCTAACGAGGTCTTTTCATCTTCAAGCATCTTATGCTGAGTGACGTAATATAATACGCTGCCCAATAAGATGATGCCCAGACCAATGATTGCGAGCGCGCTTAAAAATTGACGACTACGAAGTGAATTCATGGAGGCTTGCTGTTAAATTTATGGTTATTTAAGTGTTACGAGTAAGAGTAAAGCGATACCCTCGGCCACGAAGAGTTTCAATCGGGTTGATTTCTCCGGTAGGGTCTAGCTTCATACGTAAGCGACGAATAAATACTTCAATAACATTACTATCGCGATCAGAATCATCATCATACATACTTTCTGTTAGATCTGTTTTAGATATCACTTCGCCGGCATGCATCATTAAATGCTCGATTACTTTGTATTCATAGGCTGTTAATGAAACTTCATTATCATCAACATAAACGCGTTGTTCGGAGGTATTTAAGCGAATTGGGCCACAAGAGAACTCTGCTTGTGACCAACGACCCGTACGGCGGAGTAGGGCACGCATACGTGCTTGTAATTCTTCGTGGTGAAATGGTTTATCTACATAATCATCCGCGCCAGCTTCAAGACCTTCTACACGGTTTTGCCAACGTGTACGAGCGGTAAGGATTATAACTGGATAATCAAGCCCTTTATCACGTAGTTTTTTAATTATGTCTAGACCTGATACTTCGGGTAACCCAAGGTCAACAATAGCAATATCAATTGGATACTCAAGTGCATAATATAAGCCTTGTGCGCCATCAGCCGCAGCATCAACAACATAGCCCGATGCTTGCAGTGATTCAATTAGTTGTTCGCGAATATCCGTATCGTCTTCGACAACTAGTACTCTCATAGAGAACCCCGTTTTTATAATTCTAGTTTGTAAAGTTTAGTCAACTTCCCTCATGTTAACCGCTAGCTAATAAGAGTGAAAGGAATATTTATGATGTGGCCTAATAGCTTGAAATAGCTAAAGTTTAGATTGAGCAATCTTGTCAATATAACAGCCAATTCTTATAACTTGAAACTCTCCTTTATCTTCAAGAAATTTAACTGTATGGCAGTCTGGATTACTGTAACTTGATTGCTTTTTAATGGATAAGACACGACCATTGAGTAATGATTTAACGATTGCAATAACTTCAAGGCTTGTAATAGGCTGGGTGGCAATAACTCGTTGCAATGGGATATTGAGAACCTCAGCACTTACCGTCTGTGGTAATAGAGCACTAAAACAAAACACCAGTATTGCTAATGACGAAATTAATGATCTTAGCCGTGTTTGTTGTAGAGGATGATATTGAAATCTTACCCTCATCGTTTCCCCGATATCTATAATTGATTATAGAAACTTATATATCATTATATTAATTAACCGAAGCTTAACGGTTAGTTCGGTTAGGGTAAGAGAAGATTCTAAATATAATGTTAGCTACGTAGAAGATTTACTATTTAGTTGGTCTGTAACGGAAATGACCTGTAATTTTCATAGTAAATAATATATCTTCAAGCTTTGGTCCTTTACCCATATTGTGAACGATTAAGGGACGTTTATTATCACTACTAGTCTTGTGGGTTATCACGCCTATATGTGGCATCCCAGGCATTATATCCCAAGTAACAAGGTCACCTGGCCAATAATCATTTGCGTTAGTTGTTATGGGGAGTGCAGAATTTTTTCGTGTAAAAAACACACGTAGATTTAAAACTCTACGATGATCAATATTAGCATCTGGTTCAATGCGATCCCATTTTGGCAAATTAGGATATTGATTAAAACCTATCAACATATCAGTATTGACACGTTCTTGTAAATCGATACCAAGTTTACGATAGGAGCGTATGATTACATCAGTGCAAACGCCAATATTATCAGGTACATCCCCCCATGGGAAAGAAATTTCTCTATAACTACCATCGTAAGTGACTTTATGTGACAAACGTTCTAAAGCTGCATTAACAAGATCGAAAGAAAAAGCACTGTTTCTAAAATCTTGTTCAGTAGTATAGCTATTTGTAAAATTTGTTAGTGTCATTTGAGAGGTTATAAGCATAGCGAATACTAAAGCTTTTTTATTGATTTTCATGGTTTCCATTTTTGTAAATGTTGTGGTTATAGAATAACCTGTAGCAAGTTCTAATATTTTGTTAGAATAGCGTAATTAAAAATAGTTCGATAATAATATTTCGGTAAAAAACATGGGTCATCATAAGTGTAAAGGGCATTGTCTGTCTTGTCCTGTACGTAATCGCAGTATTTTCTCAGATATGTCTGATGAAACATTGGAAGAGACAATCAAAGATTTTCATACATCTGTGATGATATTTGATTCAGGAGAGTCGATTTTTCATCAATATGATGATAGTTCTGAGAGTGCCTACACCTTACGTAAAGGACTTATTAAAATAACTAAAAGTTTACCTGATGGCCGCGTACAAATTGTTCGTGTACTTGTTGCTGGTGATTTGTTCGGTTTTGATGGTTTTGCACACGAAAATTATAATCATACCGCTACGGCATTAACCAATGTTGAAGTTTGTCGGCTACCATTAAAAGATTTGACTGTACTTCGACAAAGCCACAAGGAAATTGATGCGTCCATTATGGCAAGATTTATTAAGAACCTTCGCCAGACTGAAGATATGATCTTAGAACTAGGGGCTAAAAAGGCTTCTGAAAAGCTAGCAAGTTTCATAATGAGCTTGAGTTTGTCTGATAGTAGGTTTGCTCTAAATAATAATTTGAAAACAGCGAACTTAGAGGGTGAGGAGTGGCTGAGCTTGCCTTTGTCTCGTGCTGAAATAGGGTCATTGTTAGGGTTAACAATAGAAACTGTAAGCCGTTTTTTTTCAGATTGGAAGCGTAAAGGCTTCATTCAAGAGTCAAAAGGTACACTGCAAATTATTGATGCTGAAGGGCTCAGAGCAGCGGCGTGTTCGGAAGGCTCTTGTTAAGCTTTAAATATAAATAAAAAATCACTATACATTATGAAACTAGATCAACCTTTAAAAATATACCCAACTGGTATGCACCCGTGTTCATATCTCCCAGGACTGATTGCGCGAAATGCGGTTGTGGATCCTGAGTATGAAATGACCCCCGATATATATGACTACCTAATAAAAAGTGGTTTTCGTCGTAGTGGCGAACAGGTATACAGACCGTATTGCCATACCTGTGAAGAATGCGTAACAACAAGAATTCCTGTGGATGATTTCAAGCGTAGTCGAAGCCAAAAACGCAACTGGAAATTGAATAAAGATTTAGTAGTGAAAATTAATAACGATGGCTTCCGTGATGATTATCTGCCACTTTATCAAACGTATTTATCTAGTCGGCATGAGAGTCAAGATTTTGAAGGTGTAGAAAAATTTCTAGTGGCAGACTGGTGTGATATACAATTTATTGAGTTTTATTCTGTTGATAATACTCACCAAGCTGTAGAGAGTTTAATTGGTGTTGCTGTCATTGATACGGTTAAATCAGGTTTTTCAGCTATTTATACCTTTTTTGATCCAGAGCAGGATGGTAGAAGTCTAGGTGTTTACGCGGTTCTTTGGCAAATTGAGTATGCTAAACAACAAAACCTTGAATATGTATACCCAGGGTTTTGGATTAAGAATTGTCGTAAAATGAATTATAAAACTCGTTTCCAGCCTATCGAGGGCCTAATCAAAGGAAATTGGGTTGCTCTTGAAAAGTCAACAAATATGGAAAAATTATAATTTTTTTATGTAAGTTGAATCGAGAGAAACTAGATTCAATTAGATTTTTCACACTTCCTAAACTGCTGATGTTTCCACGAACATTAGTGCGATCGAACGACTATGACATATTACTTCGTAAGAAAATGTAACACTTTGTCTGCACAATAATATAATTATCTAAATCAGGTTTCATGAGAGGCTCATAAAAAACTTAGACCCCATATTTTTTCCTGTATTTTCGTATTCTTTTTAATAAATCATCGTCATTTACAGATGTTTTTATATATTGAATTACATTGTCTAAACCTATGACGTGTAAAACAGGTATGCCATACTGCTCCTCAACTTCTTGTGTTGCTGATTTATTACCTAAACCTCTCTCCTGTCGGTCAATAGATAGCGCCACACCAGCTAAGGTTGCACCATTACCTTCTATAATATCAGCTGCCTCTCGTATTGCAGTACCTGCGCTAATTAAATCATCTACTATTAAGACTTTTCCTTCTAGTGGTGCGCCTATAATATTTCCTCCTTCACCATGATCTTTTACCTCTTTTCGATTGTAGGCATAGGGATAATCTTGCCCATGCTTTTCATATAAGGTTGCAGCAATAACCGAAACCAGCGGGATTCCCTTATAGGCAGGTCCAAAAATCATGTCAAATTCAACATTTGAATCAATAATACTCTGCGCATAGTAGTCTCCAAGTTTTGCAAGAGATGATCCAGTTTGAAACAAACCGAAGTTAAAGAAATAAGGACTTTTCCTGCCAGATTTGAGTGTAAAATCACCAAATTTTAAAACATTATTATTAATGGCAAAATCAAGAAAATTTTGTTGATTTTGATTCATAGTTGTGGACATGGTGTTCTCCAGTTTTGATTGTTTGTAGTCATTCGTCGGGTAATTATAAACAAATGAGTGAATTCTGATAAAGTTATAAGTCAGTAAAGTTAGATATTATATATAATTAAAATAAGTGGTTATGATTAATGAAGAAAATAGTTTTAATGGCTTCTGCCTCGTTAATATTAATGGCATCTTTTGCTAATGCGGGTTTGTATCGCTGGGTTGACGAGTCTGGTAAAGTTCATTTTTCAGATAAAGTACCTGTAGTGGCATCTCGTAAAGCTGTTTCTGAAATAAATAAAAATGGTGTGGTGCAAAGAACTGTCGACCCTGAAGCTGAAGCACGTGCAAAATTAGAACTAGAGGAAAATAGGTTAGAACTTGAAAAACTAGCAACGTTGAAAAAACTAGAAAGAGAGCAGGCGGCTAGTTTGCAAAAGCGTGATAAACGTTTGTTATCAACATACGAAAACAAAGATGAGATTACAAAATCTTTCATTAATAAAATTAAGCTAATGAAAGGTAATGCAGCGATTTTAGATGCACAAACCGTTGTATTATCAAAGAAATTAGTGACTCTAGAAAAACAAAGAGTAGCGACAAAAAGTAAACTGAGAATTACGGCTATTGAGGCTAAAATTATAAATATTAGCCATACTATTAATGATTATAATAAGGCGTTAGAGCAAAATAAGAAAGAAAGAGTTATCCTCAGTAAAAATTATAAAACTAATTTAAATCGATATAATGAACTAACAAAATAAATTAAATTAATACACAAATAAGAAAAGAATAATAAATCAAATGAATCTTGTAAATAAATGCTTTCTATTGCTATTGGTCATTATGCCTCTGTCTGTACAAGCAGCCTATTATCGTTGGGTCGATACCAAGGGGGAAATACATTACTCATATAGCGTCCCTGCTTCCAAATCACAGTTAGGGTATGATGAAATGAGTAAAAATGGCATGAAGATGAAACAAGTTTTATCTTCAGATAAAAATCGTGAAATACAGTTACTTGAAATTAAAAGAGCAAAACAAAAAATAATTGATGACAAAGAGTTAAAACGTAAAAGAATAGAGGAAGCAGAAGATAGTCGTTTACTTTATATCTTTAATAATGAAGAGGAGCTCATAGAATCTTATAATGCTAAATTGAGATTAGCACAGTTAACTATCGATTTATTAAAGTCAAGACACCAAGTTCAATCTAACAAACTAGGAACGTTAGAGCGACGTTTGGAGCGTACAGGCATGGCGCAACAGATAGACTCTCTAGAAAAACAAATAACTAATATAATAGATAACTTGAAAATATATCAACAGGCAATCACTGAAAATATAGTCGAAAAAAATAAAGTGCAGAAAGACTTTGAGTTCACACTTAAACGTTATCAGCGCTTAAGTGCAAAATCACAAAAAATGTAAGAAAATTACAGTCCTTAATTAAAAGATCCATATTAGAGGGGCTGATTATTGTAATTTTTTAAAAGCCCCTTTTGAGTGTTTTTATCTAGTCTAGCTCCAAAGGTTGCAACAATACGAGCAGCTGATTCACTCGCTAGCATTCCTGCGGCTCTATCGCTCATTCCGTGAGTTAATCCGTACATGAATGCGCCTGCAAACATATCTCCTGCGCCATTTGTATCTATTGCTTTTACTGAGTATGCTTCAATGTCCACATGAATATTATCAGTGATAATTTTTGCGCCTTTTGAACCTCGAGTCACTACAACTTTGCGAGCAACTTTGGAAAGTTCCACAATAGCATTATTTAAATTGCTGGTATTTGTAAAAGTTTGTGCTTCCTCTTCATTACAAAATAAAACATCTACACCTCCTCCTATAATCTCCGATATACCATTTTTAAAATAGGTTACCATGGCAGGGTCAGAGAATGTAAAAGCAGTTTTAACACCGTTTTCATTTGCTATCTGGCGTGCTTTTATCGCCGCATTACGAGAAACATCAGAAGTTACTAAATAACCTTCAATATAGAGGTATTCAGAATCACATAATTCTTCAATATGTAAGTCATCCTCAGAAAAATCAGAAGTGATTCCTAAATAGGTATTCATGGTTCGCTCGGCATCATCTGTGATCATAACTAGACATTTACCAGTGACTCCATAACCTTTAATTTGATCTAGTTTTGTTTCCACTCCGGCAACAGCAAGGTCTTTCATATAGAAATTCCCAGTTTCGTCGTCGGCAACTTTGCAAGCATAGAATGTTTTACCACCAAATTGGCTAATTGCAACAATAGTATTTGCTGCTGAGCCACCTCCTGCTCGTTTTTTCAAACCAAATTCTTTTTTTAGGTTATTTAATAAAGTAACTTGCTGGTCTTGTTCAATTAAGGTCATTAAACCTTTTTCAATATTATTATCTGTAAGAAACTGATCAGTTACTTCAAATTCTTTATCAACCAAAGCATTGCCAATCCCGTATACATGATAGCTCATTATTTTTTCCTTTAAGCCTTTGTGGCGTTGTGAAATTAAGATGCGTAACTTAACAGATATTTGAGAAAACAAAAACGTGAATTGCCTTGATTTGGGCTACAATAGCCCCATCTTTGTAAAAATATTATTGGAGTAACTTTAATGACTTACCAACATATCAAAATGCCAGATGTAGGTGAAAAAATCACCTGTAATGCTGATTTTTCACTTAATGTACCAAATGAACCCATTATTCCTTATATAGAAGGTGATGGTATAGGTATTGATGTTACACCTGTTATGAAGAAGGTAATTGATGCAGCTGTATCAAAAGCCTATTCAGGAGAAAAGAAAATTCATTGGATGGAAATTTATGCAGGAGAAAAGTCTACCAAGATATACGGTGAAGATGTGTGGATGCCAGAAGAAACCATGAATGCACTAAAAGAATACGTGGTTTCAATAAAGGGGCCATTAACTACGCCTGTGGGAGGGGGAATTCGTTCTCTAAATGTTACTATGCGCCAAGAGCTTGATTTATACACATGTATGCGCCCAGTCAGGTACTACGAAGGAACACCTAGTCCATTACGCGAACCAGAAAAAACGGACATGATTATCTTTCGAGAAAACTCAGAAGATATTTACGCTGGTATCGAATGGGAAAGCGGTTCGGATGAGGTTAAAAAAGTTATTAACTTTTTACAAGATGAAATGGGTGTTACTAAGATTCGTTTTCCTGAAACTTCGGGAATAGGGATTAAACCAGTTTCTAAAGAAGGAACCGAAAGACTTGTTAGAAAGGCGCTTCAATACGCAATCGATAATGATAAGCCAAGTTTAACACTTGTGCATAAAGGCAATATTATGAAATTCACCGAGGGTGGATTTAAACAATGGGGTTATGACCTTGCACGGAATGAATTTGGCGCAACAGAGCTTGATATGGGTCCTTGGCTGAGTTTTAAAAATCCAAGAACTGGCAATGACGTAATTATCAAAGATGTTATAGCCGACGCATTCTTGCAGAATATTCTTTTATACCCAAAGGAATATGATGTGATTGCAACTCTTAATTTAAATGGTGATTATATCTCTGATGCATTGGCCGCTCAGGTTGGTGGAATTGGTATTGCCCCAGGTGCGAACTTATCAGATACCATTAGTTTATTTGAAGCAACACACGGAACTGCTCCACCTATAGCAGGACAAAATAAAGCAAATCCAGGGTCGATCATTTTGTCTGCAGAAATGATGTTGAGACATATAGGATGGGTAGAAGCTGCTGATCTTGTTGTTAAAGCTCTTTCTGGTGCGATTGCTGCGAAAAAAGTAACATTTGATTTTTCGATGCAAATGGCTGATGCCATCGAAGTAAGTAGTTCCGAATTTGGCGATCAAATGATTGCTCACATGGGTTAAGGCAGGATAGTACATTGTTTATACGAAATACAATTTTAAGCTCAGTAAGGAGTCAATCAGATGAAGAAAATGATCATCAATCTGGCTTGGTGGTACTGGAATCCCGCCCAGATGTAGCAGAACCTAAGCGCTATAAGGTTATACTGAACAACGATGATTTCACTCCTATGGAGTTTGTGGTACAGATTTTAAATATTTTCTTCAATTTAGATGAGGAGACCGCCACAAGAATCATGTTAAACGTGCATACCAAAGGCAAAGGTGTTTGTGGTATTTTTTCTCAAGATATTGCAGAAACCAAAGTAGCGATGGTGAATGATTTTGCAAGAGAAAATGAACACCCATTGCTGTGTACGATGGAGCAAGACTAGTTTTTGCAGGGTTATAAAAAAGGAGAATAAAAATGTTAAGTACTGAAGTTGAATATTCAATCAATAAGCTATTCAGAGATGCAAGAGATAGACATCACGAATTTGTCACGGTTGAACACTTATTATTCTCCATGACTAATAATCCTTCGGCGGCAAAGGCATTGCGTGCTTGCGGTATTGATATTCCTGTTCTACAGACAGAACTTGATAGTTATATTGAAGATAATACACCGGTACTTGCAGAAGGTGATCCGCGTGAAACTCAACCTACTTTAGGTTTTCAACGAGTTATTCAACGTGCTGTTTATCACGTACAGGCAACGGGTAAAGGCGAAGTTACAGGTGATAATATACTGGTTGCAATTTTTGGTGAGCCAGAGTCTCATGCAGTCTACTTTCTTGGTCGACAAGATATGACTCGGCTTGATCTTGTGAACTACGTTTCACATGATATCCATAAAGATGATGCAATTCTTTCAGATTTCACACTTGATGAGATTAATGATGACTCGCAAAACGAGGCTTCCCCTGGTGAACAAACAGAAGAGGAAGAAACAAAACAAAGCCCGCTTGAACAATTTTCAACAAATTTAAACGAGTCTGCCAAAGAGGGGAAAATTGACCCTTTAATTGGCCGTGAAGCTGAAGTTGAGCGTACTGTACAAGTGTTATGTCGTCGTCGTAAAAATAATCCGCTGCTAGTAGGTGAGTCAGGTGTGGGTAAAACAGCTATTGCAGAAGGTTTGGCCAAACGAATCGTTGATAAGGAGGTGCCTGAAGTTCTACAAGAGGCAATTATTTACTCTTTAGATCTAGGTGCATTGGTTGCTGGCACAAAATACCGTGGAGATTTTGAGAAACGTTTAAAAGGTGTGTTAAATCAAATTAAGAAAGAAGAGCATGCTATTCTATTTATTGATGAAATACATATTATGATTGGTGCAGGAGCAACTTCTGGTGGCACTATGGATGCATCTAACTTACTTAAACCCATGTTAGCAACGGGTGAACTTAAATGTATCGGCTCGACCACTTTTCAAGAATATCACAGCATATTTGAGAAGGAGAGGGCGCTTGCACGTCGTTTCCAAAAAATTGATATTAATGAACCAAGTGTCAATGAAACGATAAAGATTTTAAAAGGCTTGAAAAGCCGCTTCGAAGAACATCATGATGTTTCATATACATTGCCGGCAATAGAATCTGCGGTGAAATTGGCGGAACGCTATATCACTGACCGCTTTTTACCTGATAAAGCAATCGACGTTATTGATGAAGCTGGAGCAAATCGCCAACTGCAACCAAAAGCAACTCGTAAAAAGAAAATCACAGTAAGTGATGTTGAAGCGATTGTTGCAAAAATCGCACGTATACCACCCAAAACCGTCTCAAGTTCTGATATGGAGGTGTTACGCAATCTAGACCTCAATCTAAAACGAGTTGTATTTGGCCAAGATATGGCAATAGATCAATTAGTGACGGCTGTTAAAATGTCACGATCTGGTTTACGAGAAGATACCAAACCTATTGGATCATTTGTCTTCGCAGGCCCTACAGGCGTGGGTAAAACGGAAGTTACCATGCAATTAGCTGAAAATCTGGGCATAGAATTAATTCGCTTTGATATGTCAGAGTATATGGAACGCCACACCGTATCACGTTTAATAGGTGCTCCTCCTGGTTATGTTGGCTTTGATGATGGTGGGTTATTGACCGACGCAGTTAATAAAAACCCGCATGCTGTTTTGTTGCTGGATGAAATCGAAAAAGCACATCCTGATGTTTTTAATTTATTGCTACAAGTAATGGATAGTGGGTTCTTAACTGATAGCACAGGTCGTAAGGTTGATTTTAGAAATGTAATATTGGTAATGACCAGTAATGCAGGCGCAGAAAACATGAGCCGCAGCTCAATGGGCTTTACCAAGCAAGACCACACGATGGATACAATGAAGGCGATTGAAAAAGTCTTCACACCAGAATTCCGTAATCGTTTGGATGGGGTAATCCAATTCAAATCATTAGATGAAAAGGTTATTGTATCAATCGTTGATAAATTCTTAATTCGTTTAGAAGAAAGGCTCCATGCGAAGAAAGTTACTTTGATTGTAGATGCTAAAGCAAAGCACTGGTTAGCCAAAGAAGGTTACGATGTGACAATGGGTGCACGCCCAATGGAGCGTTTAATCCAAGAGCACATCAAACGACCACTGGCTGATGAGCTATTATTTGGATCATTGAGTAAAGATGGGGGTACTGTGCGTATTACTGAGAAATCAGGCAAGCTAATACTGAGTTATGATGATAAAAAAGTGACAATAAAGGCTTAATTATCTCTTTAGGTGTTGTTAATAGTCAATTTTAAGGTATTCATATATACCACCCCCCTTCTTTTTCGATGTTTTGTGTTTTAAAACTGATGTTGTATTCACATAAATCATCGAAAAAGGAGGGGGGTGGATATAAAAAACAACCATTTCAATGGTAAATTAGGACTAACAAATAAAAAAGGCAGCTATTGGCTGCCTTTTTTATTAAATATTAATTAACTAGAGGTGGTAATGGTGGAGCCTATTTACTGCGGTAAGTAATTCGTCCTTTCGTCAAATCATAAGGCGTTAACTGCACCGTGACCTGATCACCAGTAAGTATGCGAATATAATTTTTACGCATCCGACCTGATATATGGGCATTTACAACGTGCCCATTTTCTAATTCAACTTTGAAGGTTGTATTCGGTAGTGTATCCACTACTGTTCCTTCCATTTCTATGCTTTCTTCTTTAGCCATACTATTACTATTTACTGCTCCACTGAGAATCGGCGTATTATCCATTACTTGCTCGAATTAACAAGGTTTATTTAATACAGACCTATCATATATTAACTAAGCTTAACACTGCATTTACAGCGATTACTCTGATATAAACTGTGCATAATTACACAATAACTAATATTATAAGGGCGGATTTTAATATTACAATATGTGATCTTTTATACGAAAGTAAAATCACGTACTGAAAAATAGATATATAAAGGAAAATAATATGCAATTTGCCGCTGTATTCCCAGGTCAAGGTTCACAATCTGTTGGGATGTTATCTGAGTTATCAGAGAGTTTTACCGAAGTAAAAGATACTTTTCAAGAGGCATCAGAAGCCCTGGGGAAGGACCTATGGGCAATTACTAAACAAGAAGATACTATTACTTTAAATCAAACAGAGAATACGCAGCCCATTATGTTAGCGGCAGGTATTTCTGTGTGGCGTATCTGGTTGAGACAAGGTGGTTGCCTTCCTATAGGGATGGCGGGGCATAGCCTCGGAGAATATTCTGCTCTTGTTGCAAGTGGTGTAATTGGCTACACTGATGCAATAAAAGTAGTATTTGAACGTGCCACCTTAATGCAGGAAGCTGTACCTGGTGGTGCTGGCGCCATGGCTGCTATCTTAGGTTTAGATGATAAAATAATCGTAAAGGTTTGTGATGATTCTAAAGAGAAGGGCATCGTTGAAGCCGTTAATTTCAACTCTCCTGGTCAAGTTGTTATTGCAGGGGAGGTAGCCGCGGTTGATTATGCTATTGAAAAACTTATTGAAGCGGGTGCCAAGCGAGCTATAAAGTTACCCGTAAGTGTTCCTTCGCACTGTAGTTTATTAAAAGAAGCATCTGAAAAACTTAAAATAACATTGGAAAAAACTGTATTTTCAGAGTCGAAATTCCCAGTTCTACAAAATTTTTTAGCAAAGAACTTGAATAATACAAAGGAAAGAAAGGATGCTTTGTCAAAGCAGCTATATAAGCCTGTGCTTTGGGTTGATACCATAAATAATTTACAGTCAGAACAAGGTGCCGATACCATTATAGAATTTGGTCCTGGTAAAGTATTATTTGGATTAAATAGACGTATAAATCGAACATTAGGTAATATTTGCGTAAGCGATAATTCATCATTGGAAAAAGCACTGAAGCTGTGCATAGTTTAAAAGGATTATAGAATAATGGTTAACTTAGAAGGTTTAGATGGAAAGGTAACATTGGTAACAGGTGCAAGCCGTGGAATAGGGCGTTCAATAGCAGAAAGTTTAGGTAAAGCGGGGGGGATTATCATCGGCACAGCAACATCAGAGAATGGAGCTAATGCTATTAGTGATTATTTTAAATCTGCTGGTATCAAAGGAACAGGTCATGTGCTGAATGTGACAGACCCAGAATCAATCTCTTCATTGATGAAAAGTATAACGGATGAATACGGTGCTATAGCTATTTTAGTTAATAATGCCGGTATTACGCGTGATAATTTAATGATGCGCATGAAAGAAGAAGAATGGGTAGACATAATGGCTACTAATCTTACTTCTGTATATCGTTTGAGCAAAAGCTGTTTGAGAGGCATGATGAAGGCACGTACAGGACGTATTATTTCAATCTCATCCGTTGTTGGATCAACCGGTAATGCAGGGCAAGCAAATTATGCAGCAGCAAAAGCTGGAGTGGTAGGTTTTTCTAAATCTTTGGCGCAAGAAATTGGCTCTCGAAACATTACGGTTAATGTAGTAGCCCCTGGTTTTATTGATACAGATATGACCAAAGAGTTATCTGATGATATTAAAACTAAATTATTAGAAAATATCCCGTTGGGGAAGCTCGGTCAGCCAGAAGATATTGCAAATGCAGTTCTATTTTTAGCTTCTGATATGGGAGCTTATATATCAGGTGAAACATTGCATGTTAATGGTGGTATGTATATGTCATAAGTGATCATGCAAGTTATGTTTTATAAGAAAAATATCCCAAAAGAGTCAAAAACTCTAATTGTGTAGTGACTTGAATTTCTCTACAATAGCCCAAGATTATTTTTTAGTGAACTGTCATTGTATCTAAAAACAGTTCAGTTTTGCGGTTAAATCCGTATAGTTTATTTTAATTATTAAGGAATTATTTATCATGAGTGATATTGAAGCACGCGTAAAAAGTGTTGTAGTTGAGCAGTTAGGCGTTGAAGAATCAGAAGTTACCAATGCAGCTTCATTTGTTGACGACCTAGGTGCAGATTCACTTGATACTGTTGAATTAGTAATGGCTTTAGAAGAAGAGTTCAGTACTGAAATTCCAGACGAAGAAGCTGAAAAAATTACAACTGTTCAGTTAGCAATCGATTACGTAAATAATAACGGGTAATATAACCATTATTATTAAAAAGCCGTAGGGCTGTTAGCTGATTGCTGATGGCTTCTGCGGTTTTTTTTTATACTATCATTTAGAATTTACTCTAAACTCTACAATAAGAAACTATAAATAGGAATTGTCTTGTGTCAAAACGTCGCGTAGTAGTTACAGGTCTTGGAATTGTCTCTCCTGTTGGGTCAACAATAGAAAAAGCATGGAAGAATATTACTGAAGGGGTTAGTGGTATCAACCTAATTCCATCGGAGCTTTTTGATACTACAGACTTTTCGGTAAAAATCGCTGGTAATGTAGATGACTTTACAGCAACTGATTATATACCTAAAAAAGACCTTAAAAAAATGGATCCTTTTATCCATTATGGAATAGGTGCGGCTTTTGATGCGATGAAAGATTCTGGTTTAGAAGTAACAGAAGAAAATGCTCACCGAATTGGTACGATCGTGGGGTCTGGTATTGGTGGAATAGGTACGATAGAAAGAGACACAAAAGTATATATGGAAAGGGGACCTCGAAAAATATCCCCATTCTTTGTTCCTAGCGCTATTGTAAATATGGTTGCTGGAAATATTTCGATTATGCTGGGCTTAAAAGGACATAATATGTCGCCAGTTTCAGCATGTGCAACGGCAACACACAGTATAGGTGATGCCGCTCGCATGATTAGTTATGGTGATGCTGATGTAATGCTTGGTGGTGGCGCTGAGATGTGTTCCACACCATTAGGTATTGGTGGGTTTGCTGCAATGCGTGCTTTATCAACACGTAATGATGATCCTGCCGCTGCAAGTCGTCCATGGGATAAAGATCGTAATGGTTTTGTTTTAGGTGATGGAGCTGGTATTTTAGTACTTGAAGAATATGAATATGCTAAGGCACGTGGTGCTGATATTCTTTGTGAGCTAGTTGGTTTTGGTATGAGTAGTGATGCTTATCACATGACATCCCCTTCATCTGATGGGGAAGGCGCGGCACGTTGTATTGATCATGCACTTAAAGATGCAGGGTTAAACCCTGAAGATATTGATTATGTAAATGCTCACGGTACATCGACACCTGCAGGCGATATTGCAGAAACGAATGCAATTAAACGCGCATTTGGTGACCATGCTTACAAACTTGCAGTAAGTTCGACTAAATCAATGACAGGGCATTTATTAGGCGCTGCAGGTGGTATTGAAGCCATCTTTAGTGTGTTGGCAATTCGAGATCAAATATTACCGCCTACTATTAATATCGATAACCAAGATCCAGATTGTGATCTTGATTATGTAGCGAATACTGCGCGTGATGCGAAAATAGATATTGCGATGAGTAACTCATTTGGGTTTGGTGGTACAAACGGAACGCTAATCTTCAAAAAGATATAGTAGATCTACTAGTCACCAAAGGAATCGTAGGCAAACCATGAAGTTTCTATTTAAGGTTTTATTGCCACTTATTCTAGTGATCGGTGGTGGTGTTGCGTATTACGGCTATTCTGAATTTACGAATTTTAGAAAGTTTGCATTATTAGAAGATACTGAAAGTTTTGAAATAAAGAAAGGAAGTAACATTCGGAGCGTTGCTAAAAACTTAGAATTAAAGGCAATTATTCAACCTGCCTTATATTTTATTGTACTTGCTAAAATAACCAAGCACGATACAAAAATTAAAGCAGGGGAATATAAGCTCAGCAAAGGTATGACCCCTGAAGAAATACTTGTCCTTTTCTCAAAAGGAAAAACACTACAATATAAAACAAGAATTCCTGAAGGTGGTAGCTTCAAAGAACTTGTCAAAATAATCAAAGCAGATAAAAATCTCAAACAAACGCTGAGTGATGATGATTATATAAACATCATGTCAAAGCTCGATACAAAATATAAACATCACCAACCTGAAGGCTGGTTCTTTCCCGATACTTTTAGCTATCCAAAAAATACCACTGATTTAGAGTTTTTACAGCGCAGTCATAATGCCATGCTCAAAGTATTAGATGAATACTGGAAAAATAGAAAGAATTTCAAAGGTATTGATACTCCTTACGATGCTCTTATTTTAGCCTCTATTGTTGAAAAAGAAACAGGGCACCCCGATGATAGGGGAAAGGTTGCGCGTGTTTTTATTAATCGCCTAAAAAAAGATATGTTGCTACAAACCGATCCAACAGTAATTTATGGAATGGGAGAAAAATACAAGGGTAACATTCGAAAAAAAGACCTTAAACAAGATACTCCTTTTAATACGTATACCCGCAAAGGTTTAACACCTACACCAATATCCACACCTAGTTTAGCTTCTATAAAGGCCGTGTTTTCTCCTGCTGAAGGAGATATATTATATTTTGTTGCAAAAGGAAATGGAAAATCTTATTTTTCTAAGACTTATAGAGAGCATAAAAAAGCAGTAATAAAATACTTATTAAATGGTAAAGCAAGCCGTTACAAAGGTAATAAATAGTAATGACAGCAAATAAATTTGAGGGGAAGTTCATCACTTTTGAAGGAGTAGAAGGTGCTGGAAAAACAACTAATATTGAATTTATAGCTAAAAAATTCCAAGAAAAAGGGCTCGATATTTTATTGACGCGAGAACCTGGTGGAACAATTATAGGTGAAGCAATAAGAGACATATTAATTTCTAAAGATTTACCTGAAATGCATCACACAACGGAATTACTATTGATGTTTGCGGCAAGAGCGGAACATATAAACCGTAAGATAATTCCAGCTCTTGAACAAGGTAAATGGGTTTTGTGCGACCGCTTTACAGATGCAAGCTATGCTTACCAAGGTGCAGGACGCGGGATAGATTTTAATAAGATTAAAACTTTAGAAAAACTTGTACAGAATAAATTACGCCCTGACTATACATTTTTGTTTGATTTAGATGCTAATGTAGGGTTGGCAAGAGCTAAAAGAAGGGGAGAAACGGATCGTTTTGAGCAGCAAGATATTGATTTTTTCAACCGCGTTAGAGCACAGTATCTTAAAATGGCTAAATCTGATAAAAGTCGTTACTGTATTATCAATGCACAATATGATATTGAAACTGTCCAGCAACAAATTTTCAGTATTTTAAATGATTTATACTAATTTAAATGTCTAGTCTAACTGTCACAGGCTACCCTTGGCACAAGAATTCATGGGATAAATTTGTTAATGCAAAACTACAAAAACATCTCCCTCACGCATTATTGATTTCTGGTATGGATGGTACAGGAAAGTTCAATTTTGCAAAAAAAATTGCTACATCTTTACTTTGTACATCTCCTGTCAATAATACATCATGTAATAAATGCCAATCATGTAAAACTTTTCAATCAGGTTCTAATCCTGACTATATGCGCATAGAATTACTAGAAGAAAAGCAACAGATCAGTGTTGATCAGATTAGGCAGTTATCTGAATTTATTAATTATACACGCAGTTTTAATGCTTATAGGGTCATACTATTAAACCCTGTTGAGCGAATGAATATGAATGCAGCTAATAGCCTTTTAAAGTCATTAGAAGAACCCGCAAGTAATACTATTATTATTTTAGTGACTTCCAATCTAAGTAAAATTCTCCCAACTATCAAAAGTCGTTGTCAATTGTTAACTCTGCCGACTCCAAATAAGAATCAGTCCGTGCAATGGGTAAGGCAAAAATTGCCAAAAAAAAATGCTGAAGAGTTACTTGATATGGCCAATGGGCAGCCATTAAACGCCATTAAAATCACGAATGAAGATATTCATGATAGAGAAGCATTTGCTATTGATTTATTAGATGTATGTACACGTCAAAAAACGATTACAGAAGTTGCAAAAACATGGGAAAAGTTTGATCATTCTATTCTGATAAACTGGCAAATAAATTGGTTAATAACATTCATAAAAAACAATGAGGTAAATAAATCCCCATCTGTTGAAAATCGAAAAGAAATTGATAGTTTATTGTCTAGTATTGAAATATGTTTAACTACTGACTCTCAGTGGGTTTTATATCAACAGCTTATAGGACAAAAACGATACATCCATACATCGGTAAATCCTCTATTATTTACTGAGAGCCTGCTATTATTATGGTTACAGGCTAGCCGACCTAAGTAGTAACATATTTATAAATTAATAATAATAAAGTCCCTAAACTATGAATACACAAAATAAAATAGCAGATAAGTTAGCACCGCAAAAAAATAGTAAAACACAGCGTACACTGCTGAACTTAGAACTTAGAGATGACGCAGCATTACATTCAAGTTATATGCCCTTTATTCGTGGTGGAGCAATATTTGTTCCAACAAAAAAAACTGATCATAATTTTGGTGATGAGGTTGTGATTTCTATGCATCTTCAATCAACGAATAAGAAGCTCGCCATACCCGGTAAAGTCGTCTGGATTGCCCCCGAATCATGTGAACGTGGCACTCAGGGTTTAGGTATTCAATTTGCGGGTACTACAAAAGCAAAAGTGAAATTAATAATAGAAACCATGCTAGGAAATAGAGCAAATGTCCCACCATTGGTACGCTTTTATTAATATTTTGTATATTCCGTTATAATCCTGTGTTTTGATTAAAGTAAACATGGGTAATGCAAAAATGCTGACAGATTCACACTGCCATCTTGATAAAATTGATTTAGCGCCATTCAATAATAGCTTTTCTGAAATGCTAAGCTCAGCACAGGATTTTGGTGTCAGCCAGTTTTTATGTGTTTGTATCGATACTGAAAACTTTAAACATGTGCTCGAACCAGCTCAGAAATATCCTAATATTTACTGTTCTGTTGGTGTACACCCAACACATAAAGAATCTTACGCTCCTAGTGTTAATGAGCTAGTTGAATTGGCAAACCATAAAGAAGTTATTGCTATAGGTGAAACAGGTTTAGACTATTTTCGATGTGAAGATGACGATATGACATGGCAACATGATTTATTTAGAATTCATATTCGTGCAGCAATTGAAACAAAGAAGCCACTTATTATTCACACACGCTCAGCACGAGAAGACACTATTAGAATACTAAAAGAAGAAGATGCAGATCAAGTAGGTGGTGTAATGCATTGTTTTGCGGAAGATTGGGATACTGCACAGCAAGCTATGGAATTGAACTTTTATATTTCATTTTCTGGAATTGTTACATTTAATTCAGCTAAAGAGCTTCAAGACATTGCTAGGAAAATCCCATCTGATAAATATCTAATAGAAACAGATTCGCCATGGTTAGCCCCTGTGCCAAATCGTGGGAAACCAAACCAACCAGCATATGTAAAATATGTTGCGGAAAAAATGGCGGATTTACGTGGGTGTGACTACCATCAGATAGCAGAAGAAACAACGGATAACTTCAATCGTTTATTTAAGCGATGATGGGCTCTTTTTGTGGGCATTAATAAAGACTGGGTATATCTTTGGTTTTTTGAGCACTAATAAGGTGGCTATACAGCAATAAAATCTATATGCCAGCACACTCTTTAGTTATACTTTCTTTAATATTATTTACCTTTTCTTTTCGTTGCTCCTGATTGAGCCAAGATGTTTTTCCATCTTTTTCCTGCCACTTGTTTCTATAGTTTTGTTTTAATAAGTTCAAATTTTTGCGTTGGTTCTTACAAAATGCAATTAGTTTTTCACTAGGGCCTTTTAATTTAATTTCCTTTTTTTCAGAATTAATTTTTATAGTCGTATTTTTTGGGTTTGAGTATGATGATTTTGGTGATACTAATCTAGATTTTCCAGCCGCTGATTTGATTTTATCTTCAATATCCTCAGATTTTATTTTTTGCTGTATTGGTCTTTGAGAAGAGTAATGTATAACTCCTTTGGTATCTGTCCACTTATATATCTCAGCTTGCGAGTTGATTGTTATAAAGAATATACCTATGCATATAATAGTCGCAGAAAAGTTAATTTTTGTAAGTTTTTTTTTCATTATTTTTATCCCATTTAGACTTAGGCTATTATTATTTTAATCAATTTAATAGTTTAACAATCTATATTAGACATATCTAATATAGATTGTTAAACTATTAAATTGAACAATTTATTTATACGGGTATTTTAACATGACTTATTCCTCTAAACATTTGATATTTGGCATATTAATCGCGTTAACGCTACCTTTAGTCGTAAATGCAGAGATTTCGAAGATTGATACCGTCTTGGCAGAAGAACAAGAAGTTACTAACTATCATCGATTAGATGGTCAAATAGAAGTGGTAAATAAAAGTACTGTTTCTGCTCAAACAGGTGGATTGATCAGTAATTTAACTTATGATGTTGGTGATTATGTAGAAAAGGGAAGCATGATTGCTAGGATATCCTCTGATAACCAAAAATCTAGCTTAGAGGCGGCAAAAGCATCTGTTAGTGAAGCCAGAGCTGCAATAAATAGTGCGTCTGCTTCAATAGTACAAGCAGAAGCTGGTACTCGTGAGGCTCAAGCTAATTATACCGCGGCACGTGCTGAATTTAATCGAGTAAAATCACTTTTTGATAAACGTATTATTACTAAGTCACAGTATGATCAGGCTGAAGCTGCAATGAAATCTAGTTTAGCTAGAGTTCAGTCTGCTAAAGCAAGTTTAAATGCAGCTAAAGCAGGTCATACAGCTGCTCGTTCTAATTTGTCTGCAGCAAAAGCAGGCTTATCTCAAGCTGGCCAACAACTTGCTTATACGGAGGTTATAGCTCCCTATAGTGGTATCGTTACCGAAAGACATGTAGAACTAGGTGAGGTTGTCTCTGCTGGCTCTCCAATCATGACGGGTATATCATTGAAAGAGATGCGAGCAGTAGCGTATGTTCCTCAACGCTTGATTTTAGATGTTCGTAAATATAAATCAGCCAGAATTTTTATTAATGATGATGCAATTGGTTTGCCATCAAAAGAAATAACATTCTTCCCTTATGCAGACACATCCACTAATGCTTTTAAAGTACGTGTTTCATTTGATACTGCTCCGCAAGGTTTGTTCCCTGGGATTTTTGTTAAAATTGGTTTTGAAGTTGGTAAAGAGAAACATCTAGTTGTACCAGAATCAGCCATCGCATATCGTGGTGAAGTTACAGGTATCTACGTAATAAATGCTGAGAATATACCAACATTACGCCAAGTGAGGCTGGGAAAGATAACTCATGATGGGAAAATTAGAATTCTTGCTGGTTTGGATGCAGGTGAAAAAATTGCTATAGATCCAGTCCATGCGGCGGTATTCCTAAAACAACTACTATTAGATACAGCTACGAAGAATGAGGAAGGTTAATCTCATGAGTAATAACAATCAATCTAGTCGCGATAATAAGCAACCTGAAAAGCTCGGTATTTCTGGTGCTATAGCTAAGAAGTTTTTGTTAACGGAAATAACCCCATTGTTAGCACTTGTTGCTTTATTGTTAGGTGCTTTCGCCGTTATGGTGACACCACGAGAAGAAGACCCCCAAATAAATGTAACATTTGCAAATATATTTATTCCATTCCCCGGAGCTAGCGCCGTTGAAGTTGAGCATTTAGTAAGTACGCCAGCAGAACAGGTACTGTCTGAAATATCTGGTATAAAACATATTTACTCAACCTCTATGCCTGGCATGTCAATGCTTACAGTGCAATATAAGGTAGGTTTAGATCGAACTGAAGCTTTGGTTCGTTTGTACAATAAAATAGCGTCTAATCAAGATTGGTTACCAGAAAAATTAGGGGTGGGCTTGCCATTAATTAAGCCAAAAGGAATTGATGATGTTCCTATCGTCACCTTAACCTTATGGACTGAAGATGAAAACCGTGGAGGTTCGGATTTAACTCAAGTGGCTCATGCAATAGAGGCGGAGCTAAAGCGCGTGAAAGGTACGCGTGATATTTATACTGTCGGTTCGTCTAAACGCGTAGTACATGTACTCTTAGATAGTGCAAAAATTGCTGGTTACAATATTGATTTAGAAGACTTACGTAATGCATTGCGTGCTAGTAATGCGGCATCTGATGCTGTTTCAATAGTAGATAATAATACTGAGGTGCAAGTGATTGCTGGCACTTTCCTCAGTAATGAAGAAGAAATAGGTGACTTAGTTGTTGGAGTGTCTAATGGAAAACCTGTCTTTTTACGTGATGTTTCATCTATTAAGCAAACATCAGATTCACCAGATACTTATGTAAGTTTTGGAACTACAAAAGGTGCAAGCCATATAGGGTTAAAAAGTGGCATTATTTCACCCGCGGTTACAATTGCTATTGCCAAACAACCTGGTGTTAATGCTGTTGAGGTTTCTGATAATATCATTAAGCGTATCGAACAATTAAAAGGTACATTTATTCCTGAAGGAGTTATTGTCACTGTTACGCGTAACTATGGTGCTACTGCAAAAGCAAAATCAGATAAGCTAATTAATAAATTGATTCTAGAAACTTTAGCTGTAGCCGCATTGATTTGGTTAGCACTGGGTATTCGAGAAGCTTTTATAGTGGGTACGGCAGTTGTTATTACTTTGGCACTTACATTATTTGCTTCTTGGGCATATGGCTTTACCCTTAATCGCGTGTCACTTTTTGCACTAATATTTTCGATTGGAATATTAGTCGATGATGCCATCGTAGTGGTGGAAAACATTCACCGTCACATGGTGCTTGGTGGAAAAAAACTAGTCGATGCAATTCCATACGCTGTTGACGAAGTAGGAGGTCCAACAATACTTGCAACCTTTGCAGTTATCGCAGCCTTATTGCCTATGGCTTTTGTGACCGGATTGATGGGGCCTTATATGAGTCCTATACCTATCAACGCTAGTATGGGCATGTTGTTATCATTAGGCGTAGCGTACATCGTAACGCCGTGGATGACGAATAAAGTGTTGGGTAATGTTGATTTCTCTAAACATGCGCCTGAAAATGAGGGTGAAACTCGCTCTAAACGTTTTTTCAACAAGGTATTGGGGCCTTTCTTACATGAGAAAAAGGGTAGACGTAGACGCTTTGGTTTTCTCTGGATATTTATCCCCATATTAATTGCTTTATCTGTTTCATTAGCAATGCCGTTCGCGCCATTCAAACAGGTTGTGCTGAAGATGTTACCCTTTGATAATAAATCTGAATTTCAGATTATTGTTGATATGCCAGAAGGCACTACGCTTGAACAAACATCGCGGGTATTGCATGAACTTGCCGCTGAGTTAAATATTGTTGAAGAAATTAGTGATTATCAAATATATGCAGGAACTGCCGCACCTATAAATTTCAACGGTTTAGTTAGACAATACTATCTACGTAAAGGCTCAAACCTTGGTGATATACAAGTAAATCTTATTGATAAACATGACCGAGATCGAAAAAGTCATGAAATTGCATTATCGGTGCGTGATATATTACGAGATATATCGATAAAGCATAATTCAAATGTGAAGGTTGTTGAAGTTCCGCCAGGACCACCTGTAATGTCACCGATAGTTGCTGAAATATATGGTTTGGATCACGAAGGTCAAATTAAAGCAGCTAAACAAGTCCGTAAAATATTTGAGTCAACACAAGATATAGCCGATATCGATGATAGTGTTGAGGCATCACAAAAGCGTTTAGTCGTAAAGGTTGATCGACAAAAAGCGGCTCTCTTAGGTGTTTCTCAACAAGCTATCACATCATCAATAAGTACAGTATTAGGGGGCGAAGATGTAACTTTCTTACATGGTAAAAACCTAAAGTATGCTGTGCCTATTCGTCTTGAATTCCCGATTAATAATAAAGATAAGATTGAGTCTATCTTATCTTTGCGAGTGCGTAGCGTCACGGGTGCATTAGTGCCAATGCTAGAAGTAGTGGATGTTATAGAAAGTACTCGTGAGCACTCAATAAATCATAAAGACTTACTACCAGTTGTTTATGTTACAGGGGATATGGTTGGTGATACGGATAGCCCTCTTTATGGGATGTTTGATATATCATCAGGTATTAAAAATCTTCCCCTTACTGTTTATAACAAACCAGTAGACCAACACTTTTTCTCTCCACCTGATGACCCCTATTTTTACAATATAAAATGGGATGGTGAGTGGCAGATTACTTTTGAAACTTTCCGTGATATGGGGATCGCTTACAGTGTGGGAATGTTGATGATCTTCTTATTGATTGTTGCTCAGTTCCGTTCGTATGTCGTACCTTTGGTGATTATGTCACCAATACCACTTACGGTTATTGGAGTTATGCCAGCACATTGGTTGATGGATATGCAATTCACAGCAACCTCCATGATTGGCATGATTGCATTAGCAGGGATTATTGTAAGGAACTCTATACTATTGGTTGATTTTATCAATGAACAAATTAAAACAGGTATGGATTTAAAAGAGGCAATAATCAATTCAAGCGCTGTACGTGCGATGCCTATTTTATTAACAGCTGCTGCAGCAATGATGGGTGCATTCTTTATTTTAGATGACCCTATTTTTGGTGGTTTAGCAGTAACTTTAATCTCAGGAATATTAGTTTCTACGGTACTGACTTTGGTTGTAATTCCAATGTTGTATTATATGTATATTAAGAATCGTCTACATTTGATTAAGGGTTAATAATTATGAGTTTATTACCTCTTCCTTTTTTGGTGATTCTTATTCTAATTTAGTTACAAATCATCGAAAAAAGGGGGAGGTGGTTCATAGACAAATAACCTTTTAACATCAAAGATTTATTAGTTTTAGAGACTGTAACTAATTCTGTGTAACTGCCCGTTTTAAGCATTAATAGGGAAATTAATGATGTTATTCCCATATGATCTAATATCTGTACCGTTCCTTTCTTCTGTCAGGAAGCGGTTTTCACTGTCTGTAATTTTATTATTTATATTTTCT
>Ga0256839_1001674_pt1 | contig 26343 bp, 20 predicted proteins | sample 354166metaG_FD_185968 | JGI IMG/M metagenome (GOLD analysis project Ga0256839, IMG submission 185968) | Hydrothermal vent microbial communities from Mid Atlantic Ridge, Atlantic Ocean - 354-166 | ecosystem: Environmental > Aquatic > Marine > Hydrothermal vents | place: Atlantic Ocean: Mid... | reverse complement strand
ACATATCCCAACACCGAGGTGCGATAGACGTGCTCTGCCACGGACTGATCCCCGCTCCCCAGGAACGCGAACCCCGTGCGGGGGAGCTTCGCCAGCATCCCGGCCTCGAACAAAAAGTCGACGATGCGCTTGAGGGTATCGGTGCCCATATCAAAGCCGGATCTTACAGCTTCTCCTTCAGCTTGGCCAACAGGTTCAGCGCCTCGATGGGCGTAAGCTTCTCGACGTCTACCTTCTTGAGCTCCTCGAGCACGGGGTGGGGTTCGCCCCCGAAGAGCGCGGGCTGCACGATCACCCGGGGCTTTATCGGCTTCTTCCCTTCGATCGCCTCCAGGGGGTTGCCTTGCAAAATTTTGTGCAGGATCTCGCTGGCCCGCTCGATCACCTCCTGGGGGAGCCCGGCGAGCTTGGCCACGTGGACCCCGTAGCTCCCCTCGGCGGCTCCGCGCTCCACCCGATGCAGAAAGATCACCTCGTCGCCGTGCTCCGCGACGAGGACGTGCAGGTTGACGACCCCGGGGAGCTTCTCGGCCAGCAGCGTCAGCTCGTGGTAGTGCGTGGCGAACAGCGTCTTGGCCCGGACCTTCCTCACCAAATACTCGGCCACGGCCCAGGCGATCGCCACCCCGTCGAAGGTGCTCGTCCCCCGGCCCATCTCGTCTAGGATGACGAGGCTGCGCTCGGTGGCGCGGTTTAGGATGGTGGCCGTCTCGATCATCTCGACCATGAACGTGGAGTACCCGAACGCCAGCATGTCGCTGGCGCCCACCCGGGTGAAGATCCGATCGACGATCGGGAGGACGGCCCGTCGGGCGGGCACGAACGAGCCCATCTGGGCCATCAAGCAGATGAGCGCGCTCTGTCTTAAGAAAGTCGACTTCCCGGACATGTTCGGGCCGGTGAGCACCACCAGCGTCTCGTCTTCTGCGAGCTTGAGGTCGTTGGGCACAAAGGGCGGGTCCTTCTGAATCGCCTCGATCACGGGGTGACGGCCCTCCTCGATGTGGATCTCGTGCCGGTCCGTGAACTCGGGCCGGGTGTACCCCCGCTTCTTGGCCGCTTCGGCCAAGGCGGCGTAGACGTCCAGCTCGGCCAGGGCTTGAGCCAGCCCCTTGACGTCGTCCACGCGGGCGGCCACCCGATCCCGCAGCCGACAGAAGAACTCGTACTCCAGCCGCTGCGCCCGCTCCTGGGCCGATAAGATTTTCTCCTCGTACTGTTTAAGCTCCGGGGTGATGTACCGCTCGGCCTGGGTGAGGGTCTGCTTGCGGATGTAATCGCTGGGAACGCGCTTCGTGTGCGTTTTCGTCACCTCGATGTAGTACCCGAAGACGGTGTTGTACCCCACCTTGAGCGACGGGATGTTCGTCCGTTCGCGCTCCCTCTGCTCCAGATCGAGGATTTTTTGTTTGTATTCGCGTTCCTGGGCCTTGAGGGCGTCCAACTCCGGCAGGAAGCCCTCGCGGAAGATGTTCCCTTCCTTGAGGGTGAGGGGCGCGTCCTCCCGCAGGGCTTGGAGCTCCTGGGCCACTTCCTCAAGCCGGAGCGCCTGCAGACGACTCAGGAGCGCGCGCAGGCGCTCGGGGGCTTTCCCCTCGGGGAGCGAGAGCAGCGCTTGGAGTCGGCGCTTGAGCTCGGGCAGGTGTCGGAGGGATTGCTGCAAGGAGAGCAGATCGCGGGGTGTGGCCCGGCGGGTCCCCAGCTTCCCCGCCAGGCGCTCCACGTCGTACACCCGCGCGAGGAGGTCCCGCAGCTCGCGGCGGGCCAGCTCCTGCTCGTAGAGGAGCTCGACGGCGTCCAGGCGCCTCTCGATCTCCTCCCGGTCGAGCAGGGGGGTGAGGAGCCACTTTCGGAGCAGCCGTTCCCCCATGCCCGTGACGGTCTCGTCCAGCACGCTCAGGAGGGTGTTCCCCTCGCCCCCGGTGCGCAGCTCCTGCACCAGCTCGAGGTTGCGTTGCGTGAAGGGGTCGAGCTGCAGGAACTCCGAGACGGCGTAGGCCGTGGGGGGGCTTACGTGCTGCAGGCCCTCCTTTTGGGTCTCCTGGAGGTACCCGAGGAGCCCTCCGGCGGCCTGCGCGGCAAGCTCCGTCAACCCCAGCCCCTCGAGCGAGAGGAGGCCGAAGCGCTCCTTGAGCACGTCGGCGGAGAACTCCCCCCGATCGCGCGCGGTGAGCGCGGGACGCCGTTCCGGCTCGGCCAGGAGGCGGTCGATGTCGCCGAAACCCTCGGGCAGGACGAGTTCCGCGGGTCGGAGGCGGGCCAGCTCCTGCCGGGCCTCCTCCGGGGAGGGGAGCTCCGTGGCGCGGAACTCGCCCGTGGAGACGTCCGCGTAGGCGAGCCCCACGCGCCCCCACCCCCGCCCCCTCTTCTCGTCGGGGCAGACGGCGACGAGGTAGTTCCCCTTGCCCGGCTCCAGGGCGTCGTCCTCGAGCACGGTTCCGGGGGTGACGATGCGCACCACGTCCCGCTCCACGACGCCCTTGGCCTCGGAGGGGTCTTGAAGTTGGTCGCAGAGGGCGACCTTGTAGCCCTTCTTGAGCAGGCGGTGGACGTAGACGTCGGCCTTTTTGAGGGGCACCCCGGCCATGGGCGCGCCCTCGCGCCGGGTGAGCACCAGGTCGAGCTCGCGGGCGCACAGCTCCGCGTCCTCGTAGAACGTCTCGTAGAAGTCGCCCAGCTGGAAGAAGAGGATGACGTCCCGATGGCGGGCCTTGATGCGGAAGTACTGCCGCATCATCGGGGTGAGCTTCTTGGGGTTCGCCATGGCGACCCCATGCTAGCGGGACGGGGTAGTCCGAGCAACCCTTGCGCGCAAGTCCCGTTCACGCTAGAGTAGGGTCCCTATGGTCATCAAAACCTTGGGGCGCGGGCGGAAGCGCTCCGTCGTCGAGCCGATTCGCGAGCTGGAGCGCATTAAGATCGTCGAGTGCGGCGAGCCCTTGGTCTCGCTGCGGGAGCGCTGCCCGAAGCTCGTCTTGACGGACGAGCCGGATCGGGCGGGCGGCCCGCGCCTCTTCTTCGTCCGCGAGACCGTTGCCCGGATGCTCAACGAAGCCCAGGCGCTGCTGCCTAAGGGCTTCCGTCTCAAGATCTGGAGCGCCTATCGCACGTTGGAATACCAACGGCATATCTACCAAGAGGTCTACGAGCGCTTCCGCGCGGAGCACCCGGAGTGGCCGGAAAACATCTTGAGAAGACAGACGAACCGCTTCGTCCACCCCCCCGACGCGAAGGCCCCCCCGGGCCACTGCACCGGCGGGGCCGTCGACGTGACGCTCGTCGGCCCCGACGGGGAGGAGCTGGACATGACCTCGCCCTACAGCGCCGAGATCCCCGAGCGGATGCTCACCGCCGAGACGTACAGCCCTAAGATCAACCCTCAGGCCCGCAGGAACCGGGAGTTACTGCTGAAGATCATGACGACGGTGGGCTTTACGAACTACGCGGGCGAGTGGTGGCACTTCTCCTACGGCGACAGCGGCTGGGCTTGGCGCTTGGGGCGTCCGGTCGCGATCTACGGGCTGGCCCCCCCTACCGCAGAGGTCCAGGAGGTGCTCCGACGAGCCCGGCTCCTCGGTGCGTCCCCGCAACCGTAGCCTCAGCCTCCACGCGTGCCCCGCGTCGGCCGGACGCGAGACGCCCCGTAGAGCGTTCCCGGTTGTGAGGGGAGGAGCCGAACGTTACAATGACCTTGCGATGAGCAAGGAGCTGGAAGCCCTCTTGGCTTTGTCCGCCCAAGATGCCCGCCTTCGGTCCTTGGAAGAGAGACTGGCCCGCCTCCAAGCTCAGAGAGAGCAGCTGGAAGAGACCCTGGCCGCAGAGGAGCGGGAGATGAGCGCCCGCCGGGAGGCTCTCGAAGCGCTGCGACGGCGCAGCCGCGAGCGCGCGGCCGAAGCGGATGACCTCGACGCCCAGATCCGCAAGTACCGACGCCAGCTGGAAGAGGGGTTGCTCAGCTTCAAGGAGATGGAGGCCTTGCGCGAACAACTGCAGAGCAGTCAGGCGCGCATGGAGGCCCTCGAAGAAGAGGCGATCGCCCTGCTGGAAGAGGTCGAGAGGGAAGAGGAGCGGATGCGGGAGCGCGAGACTTCCTTCCACAAGTGGCGGCAGCGGATCGCGGAGGAGCTGGCCGAGGTCGATCGGGAGATCGCCGCTCAGAAGGAGCGCCTGGAGGCCGAGCGCTCGCGGAGACGGACCCTTGCCTCCTCGGTCAGCGCTCCGCTGCGGGAGCAGTACGATCGGCTCCTCCGGGAGTACGAAAACCCGGTGGTACCGCTGCGAGAGGGGCGATGCACCGGTTGTCAGCTGCAAGTGAGCGAGATCACGGTCGAACGGGTCCGAGAGGGTCGCGAGATCGTCTCCTGCGAGAACTGCCTGCGCATCCTCTACGCTCACTAAAGGGACCCGAGGGAGCTACGCCGCGCCCCCCCTCGAGTCCATCCTTTTGGGGGGTGCTCACCCTAATCCCCCTCCTGGCGCTTCAGGGGACGTTGCCCCCCTCTCCCCCTCCCGTGAGTCTGCCCCAACCCCTCGGCTGGATCAGCGACTACGGAGCCCAGTTAGGGCGCTCTACCCGCTCCTTCCTGGAGGAACGGATCGGCGATCTGGCCGAAAGCACGGGAGTCCAGACGTACCTTCTCATCACCTTGCTCGACCCCTGGAGCGACCCGAGCTTGTTGGCCGAGCGGATTTGGGAAGCATGGGAGCTGCGCCCGGAGAGGTCGATCCTGTTGCTCTTCGTGCGGGAAGGGGAGCGTTGGGCGTTCCGCCTGCGGGCCAGCCCCGACTTGCGACCTCGCCTCCAATCCCCCGAGGCTCAATCCGTCTGGGAAAGCGTGACGCGGCTCGTAGCGGACCGAGAGATCGCCTCGGCTGCTCGCGAGGCGGTGACGGCGGTGATCCGGCTCCTCCAGCCCTCTCCCTCCCCGGCCGACCCCGATCGCCCTGCCTCCGCTCCGAACACCGCTCCGGAGCGGACCTCCTCCTGGAAGCTGTACGCGGCGTTGGCGGGAGCGGTAGGAGGTTTGGGGCTCCTAGGGGGAGCGATCGCCTATGCGCTCCTCTGGCTCTGTCCCGGCTGCGGGGGGCGGCTCCGGCGAAGCCCGCTCGGAGGGTACGCCTATGGGTATGGAGCCGTACCGCGTCGTGCCGGGCGAACGCCTCGCGTCGTACGGCGGGGATGGGTATACTACTGCCGCCGATGCGGCTATCGACGGATGACTTCCGGCAGGGAGAGGGGCAGAGGGCCGCGGAGGCCCGTTCGCCCCCTCCGAGGATGAACGGGAGCTTCTGAGGAAAGTCCGGGCTCCGCAGGGCAGGCCGCTCGGCAAGGCCCGTGCGCCAAGCCGAGAGGGGGCGACCCCTGGGTAAGGCCACAGAGACCAGACCGCCAGCGGCCCCGTCCCGGGGTGCGGGCAAGGGTGAAAGGGTGGGGTAAGAGCCCACCGCCGGTCCCCGCGAGGGGACCGTGGCTGGCAGCCCCCCGGCCGGAGCAAGGCCAAATAGGCAGGCGCTTGAGGGTGGCCCGCCCGAACGCTTCGTACAGGAAGCTGCGCCTGCGGGTAGGCCGCGCAGAGGGATGGCCCTCCTCGACAGAACCCGGCTTATGTCCCTCTCCCCGCCGGAATCTCCTCCCCCTCCCTCCTCCGCCTAGGGATCTACAACGTTGCAGCGAGGCCCGGTCTCCATATAATATAAAAACGGCTCTTTGACATGGGGGTGATGTGGATTCGACGGGGATGCCGAAGTGAAGGCGGCAGGCGGAGCTCGCCGCACGCTCCTTAAACAGGCGGCATACCCAACAAGTGCCAACCAGTACGCTGTTGCTGCTCCTTCCCTGAACTAAGGAGGAGCCGTCCCCTCCGTCCGCGCCCGCCGGACGGAGGAGGGCGTCGACCGAAGCGGGCTGGCTTCCTCACCGGCCCTCGGTGAGGAGGCGAGATCCCCGAGGGCTCGGGGGCGGAGATCCTGTCCCGTGGGAGCTCCGTCTCTTAAAGCAAAGCACGGGACTACGCCTGTAGAAGCCGAGCGGAGGCATCTTCGGACCCGGGTTCAATTCCCGGCACCTCCACCACCTATGAAGCGCCCGGCCCGTGGCCCATCGTTCTCCTTCCGTCGCTTCCCGCGAGTTCCTCGCTGGGCCGGGATCGTCGTTCTCGGCATCGGCGTCCTCGCGCTCGGTATCTCGTTCCCGGTCGCGGACGCCCAGGAGCCGGAGGGATCCCGCCCGGATGCCGACCCTGTTGGAGAAGCCACCGGCCCCATCCTCTGGCTCACGGTCAAGGCGAGCATCAATCCCATCACCAAGGACTACATCGTGCGCCACATCGCCGAAGCCGAGCGCGGCGGCGCTTCCCTCGTCATCTTGCAGCTGGACACCCCCGGCGGCTTGGTCAGCTCCACCAAGGAGATCGTGGACGCGATCCTCAACGCGAAGGTGCCCGTGGTCGTCTGGGTGGGGCCCGCGGGGGCCTGGGCCGCCTCGGCGGGGACGTTCATCACCCTGGCCGCCCACGTGGCCGCGATGGCCCACGGCGCGACCATCGGCGCGGCCCATCCCGTAAGCATCGACGGCTCCTCCCCCTCCCCCTCGCCTTCGCCTTCGCCTGCGCCGACCTCGCCCCCCTCCGATCCCCAAGGCGACGAGGGGGAAGAGTCGGACTCCCGACCCGCGGAAGGCGAAGGGGCCGTCTCGGAGAAGATCACGAACTTCACCGCCGAGTGGGCCCGCCAGATCGCCCAGGTGCGGGGTCGCGATCCCGACTGGGCGGAAGCCGCCGTGCGGCGGAGCGTGACCGCCGGGCCCGAGGAGGCCCTCGAGCGCCGCATCGTCGACCTCCTGGCGGACAGCCGCGGGGAGCTCCTCCAGAAGCTCAACGGCTACTCCCTCCCCGACGGGCGGGTGCTGGTGACCGAGGGCGCCGTGGTCGAGGAGAAGCCCATGAGCCTGCGGGAGCGGATGCTCAACTACCTGGCCGACCCCAACCTGGTGTACATCCTGCTCACCCTGGGGCTCCTGGCCCTCACGTACGAGTTCTTGAGCCCCACCATCGGGATCGGCTTCATCGTGGGGGGGATCTCGCTGCTCCTGGCGTTCATGGGGCTGCAGATCCTGCCCGTGAACCTGGTGGGTTTGGGGCTCATCTTGTTCGGGATCCTGCTCATGGTGCTCGACGCCTTCACCCCCACAAACGGGATGCTGACCCTGGGGGGCGTGGTCTCGCTGCTGGCGGGATCGTTGACCCTCTTTGAGATCCCCGACCCCTCGCTGCAGCTCTCCCTCTGGAACGTGCTCGTCACCGTAGGGGCGGTCACGGCCACGTTCGTCTTCATCCTCGGGAAGGGACTGTTGGCCCAGAAGCGCGCGCCCGTGACGGGCTTGGAAGGGATGGTCGGCTCCGTGGGCGTGGCCAAGGAGCCCCTCCACCCCCACCGACGGGGGCGCGTCTTGGTCCACGGGGAGTACTGGTGGGCCGAACCCCTCCACGAAGAGCGGATCCCCGAGGGGGACGAGGTGGTCGTCGAGCGCGTCGAGAACGGAAAGCTCTACGTGCGAAGGCGCTAGTCGCCCTTCGGCTCCTTCAAGAGGCCGCCACCGGCTCGCCCTTCTCCTCCCCCAGCAGCAGGGAGCGTTCGCTCTCCTTGTCGAAGAGGTGGATCTTCTCCGGCAGGGGGGCCAAGCGGAGCTCCTCCCCCACGGCCACGCTCACCTCCGGATCGAGCTTGGCGACGATCTCTTGGTTCCCTCCCTCTAGATCGCCGTGGATGATCAGCTCCGACCCCAACGGCTCGACGACCCGCACCCGGACCCGTAGCGTGCAGGGGTCGTCCTCGGGCGCGGGCGCGGCGGGCTTCAGGTGCTCCGGGCGGATCCCCACCCAGATCTCCCGGCCCACGGAGCCCGAGGCGCGCTCGGCTGCGGGCTCGGGAAGCTCCAGCCGGAACCCCGGCCCCTGGGCCACGAGCCCCCCGCCCTCCTCCCCAAGCCGTCCCGGCAGGAAGTTCATCGCCGGGCTTCCGATGAAGCCCGCCACGAAGACGTTGGCCGGGCGGTCGTAGAGGCGCTTGGGGGTGTCCACCTGTTGGAGCACCCCGTCGCGGAGCACCGCCACCCGCTGGCCCAGCGTCATCGCCTCCACTTGGTCGTGGGTCACGTAGATGGTCGTGGTCTGGAGCTTGCGGTGGAGCTCCTGGAGCTCGGCGCGCATGTGGACCCGAAGCTTGGCGTCGAGGTTGGAGAGGGGCTCGTCGAACAAGAAGACTTGGGGCTCGCGGACGATCGCTCTCCCCACCGCGACCCGTTGGCGCTGCCCCCCGGAGAGCTCCTTGGGCTTGCTCCTGAGCTTGTCCGCAATCCCTAAGAGTTCGGCGACTTGGCGCACCCGTCGGTCGATCTCCCGGCGGGGGACCTTCCGCAATTTCAGCCCGAAGGCGATGTTGTCGTAGACGCTCATGTGGGGGTAGAGGGCGTAGTTCTGGAAGACCATGGCGATGTCCCGGTCGCGGGGCGGAACGTCGTTGACCAAGCGATCCCCGATCCGGATCTCGCCCTCGGTGACGTCCTCTAAGCCCGCGATCATGCGCAGCAGGGTGGTCTTCCCGCAGCCGGAGGGGCCGACCAACACCATGAGCTCGCCGTCTTGGATCTCGAGGGTGACGTTCCGCACGGCGGTGAAGTTCCCGAAGCGCTTCGTGACGTTCCTGAGCGTAACTTGCGCCATCGCTCCGCTCCCTCCTTGCGGGATTATAGGCCTCCTCCCCCTCCGAGATCAAAGGGCCGCGCGCAGCTTCTCCGCCGCGACCTCGGGAGGGACGGGGTTGGCGTAGAGCCCGGTGCCCCACTCCAGCCCGGCCAGCCGCCCCAGCCGCGGAAGGACCTCCAAGTGCCAGTGATACGCCCGCTCGACGGAGGGATCGGGCCGCGTCGGCGCGGTGTGGAGGTAGAAGTTGTAGGCGAACGGCCTCGGGGAGGGCCAAACCCTGCGCACCGCCGCCAGCGCCTTCTGTAGGGCCTCCGCCAGGGCCTCCGCTTGGGAAGGCGCGAGCGCGCGGAAGTCCGCCGCGTGCGAGAGCGGCAGGATCCAGCACTCGAAGGACATGCGCGCGGCATAGGGGCTCCAGACCACCATCTCTCCGTTGCGGAACACGACCCGCTCCCCGCGGGCGAGTTCCTCGGCCAAGGTGTGGCAATACGGGCAACGACGCTCCCGGTCGTAGAAGCGCCGGGCGCAGCGCAGCTCCTCCTCGATCAGGGGCGGTACGAGGGGGAGCCCCACCATCTGGCTGTGCGGGTGGATGCGCGTAGCTCCCGCCCCTCGACCGTGGTTCTTGAAGAGCGATACGTACTCCCAGCGCTCGTCCTCCGAGAGGGCGGTCAACCGCTCTCGATACGCCTCCACGACGTCCCCCAAGTGCTCCAAGGGGAGGTCCGGGAGGTCGGCCCCGTGTTGAGGGGTTTCCACGATCAGCTCGTGGGCCTCGCCGATGGGGTATTTGTTGGGGACCACGCGGATCTGCCAGCCGGGGGTGTTCGCGTCCCCCTCGGGGCGCAGGGCCCAGACCTCGGGGGGGGTCTCCTCCTCGTGGCCGGGGCAGAAGGGGCACCCCCGCCCCGGCTCTTCGCCCTCCTCGGGCTGCGCCCGGGGCACCCAGTCCGACGGCCTCCCGATCCGGCCCGGGATGTACCAGACGGCGCGCTCGGTGAAGAGGTCCTGCCGCAGCTCGGGGGAACTCTCTTGACGCTCCACAACGACTTGTATTATAATGCAAAGCGCAACGCATTTTTCAAAATGGGTTGTGAAAAGGAGGTCGCGATGCTCCCCCCTTGACCCGAGCCGGGTGGGCAACGACGCGGGGTCGAATCCTTCGGGCGCTGCGCGCGCACGGACCCCTCACCAAGAAGGAGCTGGGGAGGCTCTGCGACCTCAGCCGACCCACGATCGACAAAGCGCTTCGTCCCCTGCTCGCGGAAGGACTCGTCCGACAGGACGGCTTTCGTCCCTCCACCGTCGGTCGTCGCTCGGTGCTCTACACCTTCAACGAGCGCTATAAGCACGTCCTGGGCATCGATTTCGAGATCCCCCAGCTCAACCTTGTTCTCACCGACCTGCGGGGGGATCTTCTCTCCTGCCGCTCTCAGCCCCTTCCTCTCGAGGAGCGAAGCGAACCGATCGCCCTTCTCGAGCACGTCGCCGATCGGATCGAGGTCTTCCTGAGCGAGCGGAACCTCTCGTCTCCGGATCTGTTAGGGGTGGGGTTGGGGGCACCGGCGTTCCTCTGTCGCCGCGGGGAGAGGCTCTCGTTCTACGGGGAGACGCTCCCCTCCTGGCGAGACGTCCCCGCCAAGGCCGTGCTGGAGGAGCGCCTCGGGGTGCCCGTGCTCCTCGGGAACGACGCGAACTTCATGGCGCTGGCCGAGAGCGTCCACCTCGAGGGGCCCGAGGAGGTGCTCGTCTACCTCGCCCTGCGCCAGGGGGCCTACGGGGATATCCGCATGGGAGGGGCGGTCCTGCTCCGGGGGGAGATCTTCGGAGGTGCGCATGGGAACGCCGTTTCGCTGAGAGATGCCTATCTGCAGCTCCGGCAGGCGGGGGAGAAGCAGGCGCAGGCTCTCGACCCCCTCCTGAGCCGCGGACTCCGGGGAATCCATCCGGGCGACCTGCGCCGACTGCGGCGCGTGCTGGAAGAGCACCTGCTCGTGCCCATGCTCAACCTCATTACCCTCTTCGATCCGGATCGGTTGGTGATCCAAGCGCGAATGCTCGGCGAGGAGGAGGAGGCCTTCGTCGAGAGGTGTGCCCGGTGGCTGCAAGACCGCTTGGGGGATCGCTTCCCCTTCCGCGTCTCGCGGGCTCAGGAGGGCGAGTGGGCCTGCGCGCGCGGCGCGGCCTTGCGCGTGCTCCAAAGCGCCTTTGACGCGCCCGACGCCGCCCTGGGACAACGTACGGAACACCCGAAGGGAGGTGAAAGCGCTCTCGAACCGGGGAGAAATCCATTCGGAGGGTTCGGATGACCTAAGACCTAAGAGGCAGAAGGACGGTCGCACCTTTATGGTAGCACACAAGATCCTTTCGAATTTCGAAGGAGGGAGCGAGGATGCAGACGAAGCGGAGCGGGCTTTTGCTGGCGGTCCTGGCGGTCCTGGGGGCCCTGCTGGTCCTTCCCGGTTCCGGCACGGCTACGGCGATCCTTCAGGGGGAGACGATCACCTTCGTCACGAGCTTCGAGGGGGACGAGCTGGCGGACTTCAAGCGGGTGGTGCGCGCCTTCGAGGACCAGAGCCCCAGCGGCACCAAGGTGATCGTGGAGGCCGTCGGGCGCAACCTGCCGCAGATCCTCCAGACCCGGGTCGCCGCGGGGAACCCGCCCGACATGACGAACTTCCCGCAGCCGGGCGCGATGGTCGAGTTCGCCCGCAGCGGCGCGCTCGTCCCCATCGACGAGATGCTCAGCCGCACCGTGCTCAGCCAGCAGCCGAAGGGCTTCCTGGACCTGGGGACGGTCGACGGGCGGCTCTACGCCATCACCCCGATCGCGAGCCTCAAGAGTTTAGTTTGGTACCACAAGCCGACGTTCGAGGAGCGGGGCTATCCCATCCCCCAGACGTACGAGGAGCTCAAGGCGCTGACGGAGCGGATCGCCGCGGACGGGATCTCCCCGTGGTGCATCGGGGTGGAGAGCGGCGCGGCCTCGGGCTGGCCCGGCACGGACTGGATGGAGGACATCGCCTTGCGCCTGTACGGGCCGGAGTTCTACGACGCCTGGGTCGCCCACGACATCCCCTGGACGGACCCCCGTGTGAAGACCCTCTTTGAGGAGTTCCTCTACTTCGCGGACAACGCCTTCGGCGGGCGCACCAACGTGTTGGCGACCAACTTCGGCGACTCCCCCAACGGGCTGTTTGACGGCTCCTGCGTGATGCACCGCCAGGCGACCTTCATCCGCGACTTCATCCAGCGCCAGAACCCGGACACCGTGGCCGGGGTGGACTACGACGTCTTCACCTTCCCCTCCGGTCCGGCCCAGGACGGCGGACCGCCGCCTGCTTTGGGCGGGGGTGACCTCTTCGCCGCCTTCAGCGCCAAGCCCGGCGTGGCCGAGTTCCTCAACTACATCGGCAGCGCCGAGGCCCAGCGCCTCTGGATCCTCCTCAACCCCGGGCGCATCGCCACGAACACCACCCTCGATCCGGACGTGGTCTACGTGAACGCCGACGGCACGCCGGACACCATCACCGCCAACGCGGCCAAGACCCTCACCAACGCGGAGGTCTTCCGCTTCGACGGCTCGGACCTCATGCCGAGCGCCGTGGGCGCGGGCACCTTCTGGACCGCCGTGCTGGACGCCCTCAGCGGCAAGGACCTCGACCAGATCCTCTGCGAGGTCGAGGCCTCCGCGGACGAGGCGTACACCTCCGGGGCGGCCACGGGTCCGGTGGGCAACGAGAACTGCTGAGCCCTCCCGAGGCAAGGGAAGCGGGGCGGGAGGGACTCCCGCCCCGCTTCCCCTTCGGCTTCCGGCGGGCTACGCTAGAGGTCCCCTGAGGAGACCGCGATGAAGGTGCGAGGGTACGTCCCCTGGCTCTACCTCGCCCCGGCCCTCTTCATCCTGGGAGTCTTCTTGGTTTACCCCACCGTCGAGACCTTTATCGTCAGCTTATACAAGAACTATTACCGCCCGGACCGCGTCTTCGTGGGCTTGGCCAACTACCTCGACGCCTTCGACGACAGGGGGATGCTCATCGCCTTCCGCAACAACTTCGTCTGGCTCGTGGTGATGACCTCGGCCACGGTGGGGCTGGGGCTTTTGCTCGCCGTCCTCTTAGATCGAGTCCGCTACGAGGCCCTGGCGAAGTCCGTCATCTTCATGCCCATGGCGATCTCGTTCACCGCGGCCTCGATCATCTGGCGCTTCGTGTACGCGTACCGTCCGCCCAGCCGCCCCCAGATCGGGCTGCTCAACGGGTTGCTCATGGGGCTCAAGGACTGGGCCAACACCCCTGCGGTGCAGGCGGCCCTGACGCTGGGAGCGGGGATCTTCGGGGTCCTGGCCGCGCTCTTCTGGGGGTTGGCGCTGGCCCGGGTCGTCGCGGAGGCCGTCCGCCGCTGGCGGGACGAACGGCACCTGGAGGGCCTGGCCCGAGTGGGGCTTGCGGGGTTCCTCCTGCTGGGGCTCTTCTACGCCATCGGGATCGCCGCGCGCCCCCCTACGGGGAGCCTTTGGGAGTTCCTCTGGTTCCTGCTGGCCGTCGGGGGCGCGGGAGGTCTGCTCATCGTGGGGGCCCAAGACCGCCGTTGGGGGCCGCTCTTCCTGGGGAGCCTGCTGCTGGCCCTCGGGGCGCGCTTCGTGCTCGACCAGGCCGACTTCCAGCCTCAAGCCTGGCTCACCCTGCGGCCCTGGGTGAACAACCTCGCCCTCATCGTGGCCGGGATCTGGGTCTGGACCGGGTTCTGCATGGTGGTGTTGTCGGCGGCGTACAAGGGCATCCCCAGCGAGATGCTCGAGGCCGCCCGCATCGACGGCGCCAACGAGTGGCAGGTCTTCTGGCACGTGACCGTCCCCTTCATGAAGTCCACCCTGGCGGCCATCACCACCACGATCATCATCTTCGTCCTCAAGACGTTCGACATCGTGTACGTGATGACGAACGGGGCCTTCGACACCGAGGTGCTGGCCAACTACATGATCCGCACCCTGTATAGCTTCCCGCCCCGCTACGGGAAGGCCAGCGCGGTGGCCATCGTGCTCATGCTGTTGATCGTGCCCTTTATCGTCATCAACCTGAGGCGCTTCCGGGCCCAGGAGGCGGTGCGCTGATGCGAATGCGAAGGCGAATGTGGACGCGGACCCTGCGACGAGCGTTGGCGGCGATCCCGCTGCACGGCGTGATCGTGACGCTCTGTGTCCTCTGGCTTACGCCCACGGTGGGGCTCTTCATCACCTCCTTCCGCCCGCGCAGCGCCATCTCCGACTCGGGGTGGTGGACCGTCTTCCTCCACCCCTTCGAGATGACCCAGTTCACCCTGGAGAACTATCGACAGGTACTCTTCGAGAACGACATCTGGATCTCGTTCCTCAACAGCCTCAAGATCACCGTTCCCAGTACGATCCTCCCGATCCTCATTGCGGCGTTTGCGGCCTACGCCTTCGCCTGGATGCGCTTCCGCGGGCGGACGCTGCTCCTGATGGTGGTGATCGGCCTGATCGTCGTGCCGTTGCAGATCACGTTCATCCCCTTGCTACGGCTGTTCGTGAACTTGGGGATCAACGGCACCTTCTTCGGGCTGTGGCTGGCGCACACGGGCTACGGGCTCCCCCTGTTGGTCTACATGCTGCGCAACTTCATCGGCGGGCTCCCGCGGGAGCTGTTCGAGTCCGCGGCCATCGACGGGGCGTCCCACTGGACGATGTTCGTGCGCTTGGTGTTGCCCCTCTCCGTCCCCGTGATCGCCTCGCTGGCGATCTTCCAGTTCCTGTGGGTGTGGAACGACCTGATCGTGGCGCTCATCTTCGTGGGCGGGGCGGCGCAGACCTCGCCGATCACCCTGACCATTGCCAACCTGATCGGCTCCCACGGGGAGGACTGGCAGCTGCTCACCTCCGCAGCCTTCGTCTCGATGGTCGTGCCCCTGATCGTCTTCTTCTCGCTGCAGCGCTACTTCGTGCGCGGCATCCTCGCCGGATCGCTCAAGGGGTGAGCTCCACGCGCCCCCAGTCCGGAGGGATCACCGCATCCGCGAGGCTTTTGTGTTGCGCGATCACCCGGTGCTCCCGCTCGAGGACCTCCTCGACGAAGGGCTCCCAGCGATCGCGGGCCCGGAGCCTTCGGGCCTCCCGGGTTTGGTGAAAGTCCCGATCGATGAACACCCGGAAGTCCACAAACCGCAGCAGGCTCGTGTACGTCCCCTCCACCAGGAGCACCTCCCAGCCGGAGGTGTCCACCTCCTCGGTGAGGATGCGGTCTTCCTCGTAGAGGACCAGCGGCTTGTAGATGGGGTTCTCCCCCCGCTTGTAGGAGCGGAGGTTGCAATCCAAGAAGTCGAGTTTGACCTCGTAGGGGCCCACCTGCTCGAGGTTGCGCCGCCGCATCTCGTGGTTCGTCCTCGGCGGAAAGACGAAGTAGTCGTCCTGCTGGAAGATCCCCGCCGGGTGCCCCCGCGCCGAGAGGGCCTCTTGGAGGGCCACCGCGAGGGCGGACTTCCCCGCCCCCGACTCCCCGGCGATCGCGACCACGAACTTCTCGAAGAGACGGGGCTCCAGGATCTCGCACAGCTCCTCGGCCCGCTCCCTGTGAACTTCGCTCACCCGAATGCGATCGCCCCGCATGGGCTCATGCCTCCCCGAAGTAGATCTCCCGGAGCCACGAGAGCGGAAGGTCGTTCTCAGGCTTGGGATCCCGAAAATACGGGGGAATGGGGAGAGGCCCCGGGACGGGCCCGCGGGTGCAGATCTCCCGCAGGACGCGGGCGTATCCCTGCGCCGTCCGCTCCCAGGTGAACTTCGTCCGGACGCGCTCGAGGCCCGCGCGGCGGTAGCGCTCCCACTTCGCAGGGGATCCCAACAGCTCCAGGATCCCACGGGCGATCGCTTCGGGATCGGTGGGGTCCACCAAGACCCCGTAGCGGCGGCCCGTCGCCTCGTCCACGAGGGTCTCTGCGGGGCCGCCGTTCCGGGTGACGACGGCGGGGAGTCCGCAGCCCATCGCCTCGAGGGGGGCCAAGCCGAAGGGCTCGTAGAGCGAGACGAGCGCGAAGACCCAGCGTCTGCGGGCCCCCAGGCGGTACGCCGCGGCCAGCTCCCGCTGGCCCTCCAGGGAGAAGGCGGTGACGACCCCCTCCAGGCGGTGTTTTGCAACGGCAGCGACGATCTCCCCGAGCACGGCGCGCTCCGTCTCCGAGAGTCGGACTCGCCCCGGCTCGTAGTCCCGAAGCCCCGGGAGTCCCCGCACGACGAGCGCCAGGTTGGCCGCCGCGCGAAGATCCGCGCTGTGGGCGAACGCTTCCACCAGCCTGAGCACGTTCTTCTTGGGGTCCAGGCGGCTGGAGCCGAGCACCAGCGGGAGCCCCCGGCGCTCGGGCGGCAGATCCCGCCGGAGCGCCTCCTCGATGCGCGCCTCCACGAGGGGGTCCTCGGGCTGGGGCTCCGGCGTGAAGATCCGCGCGTTCACGCCCGGGGGGATCACCGCGAACCTCCCGTCGTCGCGGACGTCCACGGCCCCCCGGTAGGCTCGGTGGGCGTACTGCTCGAAGCGCTCCTGACGGGTGCTCGTGATGACGCGGGCGGCGTGGCTCATCGCCACCCGCTCGGCGGCCAGGCGACGGGCGAAGCGGAAGCGGGCGTCCATCGCCTCCAAGTTGTAGGGGGAGACCCCGAGCTTGTCCATTTTCTGCGCACCCAGGGAGTGGGCCGTGAAGGTGAAGGGGATGCCTACGCGCTCTTGGAACAGGGCGGCGGCGAGGCCTCCGTCGGCGTAGTGGGCCGCGACCGCGTCGGGGAACTCCCCGTCGCGCTCGTAGAGGGCTGCAATGCCCTGGACCCACTCCGCGAGGTGGGGCCACAGCTCCTCCTTGGGGAGGAAGCGAGGCGGCCCGCAGGGAACGCGCACGATGCGCACGCGGGGGTGAGGGGGGTAGCGGTCCAAGGGCGCGGCGAACTCCGGCCATCGGGGATCTTGAATCCGTCGGGTGAGGATGTCCACCCGGTGCCCCAGCCCTTCGAGCGCCAGCGCGAGCTCCTTTACGTAGACCAGCTGCCCCCCGAAGTCGGGGTGCATCGTCCAGTAGCTGTCCTTCGGGTCGAAGTTCCCCTGCGGGTTGAAGAGCGCGATGTACACGGGTCCCGTCCTCTCGTCCGTCCGGTCCGTTTGCCCCCCTTGGGAGGCGTTTCATTGTGGCGAAGTTGTCCTGTGGAGCGCAAGCACCTAGAATCTCGGCATGCGCACCCCGGACGCTTGGGAAATTGTAAGGGAGCTGCGGGATCCCTCCCGCAAGGCGCGGGAGCGCTTGCAAACCTCCGTCGCGCTCGAAGGGGAAACCCTTCGACTCTACCACGCCGGGCTCCAAGGGGATCGGGTGCGCTTCGGCCTCTTCGGGCGGGATCTCCTGCTCACGGCCCTCATGCTCCGCGATGCATCCTTCCTGAGAGACGCGTTGGTCTTCGTCTGCAAGACCCTGGGCAAGCGTCCGGATCCGCGGACGGGGGAGGAGCCGGGCCGGGGGCTCCACGAGTACACCCCCGTGGAGATCCGCGGACGGCTCACCCGTTATAACGCCTGCGACGTCTCCCCCCTGCTGCTGGTCGCCGCGGGCGAATACCCTGACCTTGCGGGCGACCGGGATCTGCTACACGCCCACGCGGACGAGCTCGCGGCGGCCCTGCGCTACGTGCTCGCACACGTCGAGGACGGGCTCTACCGGGAGGACCCCGCCCGCTGCGGGGCGGAGCGCTACGCTCTGCGGGCTACGTACTGGAAGGACTCCCACCTGCCGGGGCGCGAGGACCCCCACTATCCCGTGGCCTACGCCTTGGTGCAGGCCCAGACGGTCGCCGCGCTGCGCGCCGCCGCCGCGCTCGTCTCTCAAGGCGTCTCCTTGGGGGAGAGCGCCGAGTCGCTCCGGGCGAGGGCCCACGAGGGGGTCGAGGCCCTTTGGGCGGAGCTCTGGGACGACGGGCGGAACTTCCCCGCGATCGCGCTCGACGCCCGCGGGACGATCGGGGGCATCGCCTCGGACGGGCTCCACCTGCTCGCGTATCTCGCCCCCGGGGACGTCCCTCCGGAGAGGCTGCGGGCGATCGAGGAGGGGGCCCGCGCGCTGGAGACCCCCTACGGCTACCGCACGTACGCGCCGGGGCAGCCCGGCTACGACCCGCGCTCGTACCACTGGGGCTCGATCTGGCCCTTCGAGCAGTTCTTCATCGCCCGAGGGGCCCTCAGACACAAGCGGGAAAGGCTGATGGAGGTCGCGCTGCGGGTCCTCCCCGTCTTACGGCGACTGGGCTTCGTGGAGGCGTTCGCCTGGGAGGAGGGAGAGGGGCAAGATGAGAGGCTTCGAGCCCTGGGGTGCGACCTGCAGCTGTGGACGGCGGCGCTCCCCGAGGCGTTTGCCCGGCTCCTCGAAACCGTTGCTTAGGAGGATACCAGCGGATACCATAGCGCCTTGAATGGTCTATTCAGATTCCGGGGAAGGAAGTGATGACCACGACTCCATCCGCAGAGAGCGCCATGACGAGAAGGGACCTGTCCGACTACCGAGGGATAGTGGACCCCGAGATCCTCGACGAGCTACAGGATCTGGGGCAAAGGCTCCGAGGGAAGCGCATCGTCCACGTCAACTCCACCCGCCTGGGCGGCGGCGTCGCGGAGATCCTCTACACGCTCGTCCCCCTCTCGCAGAGCTTGGGGATCGAGACGGAATGGCTCGTCCTCGAGGGCGATCCCCCCTTCTTCGAGGCGACCAAGGCCTTCCACAACCAGCTCCAGGGGGAGGCCGTCCCCCTCACCCCGGAGATGCTCTCGCATTATCAGCGCATTAACGAGCAGAACGCCCGGAGGCTCGACTTGAGCGCCGACGTGGTCATCGTCCACGACCCGCAGCCCGCGGCTTTGGTGACCCACCGGCCCAAGAGCGCCCTGTGGCTCTGGCGCTGCCACATCGACCTCTCCCCCAAGCCCCCTCCGGCTCTGGCGCGCGGACCCCAGCGGAGCGCCTGGGGGTTCTTGAAGGAATACGTCGAGCGGTACGACGCGGCGATCTTCACGATGCCCCGGTTCGCCCAGGGGCTCCCCATCCCGCAGCACTTCGTCCCCCCCTCCATCGACCCGTTGAGCGAGAAGAACCGCGATCTCCCCCCCGAGGAGGTCGCGGCGATCTGCGAGGAGCTGGGCGTCCCCTCGGACCGGAAGGTCTTGGTGCAGGTCTCCCGGTTCGACCGCTTCAAGGACCCCATCGGGGTGATCCGCGCTTACAAGCTCTTCCGGGAGACGTACGGGCGCGGGCACGACGCGTGCCTGGTGCTCGCCGGGGGCGGCGCGACGGACGACCCGGAGGGGAAAGCCGTCCTCCGGGAAGTCGAGGCCCACGCCGAGGGGTGCGAGGACATCCTCATCCTGGAGCGCCCGCCCACCTCGCACCGGGAGATCAACGCGCTCCAGAGGCGGGCCGACGTCGTCCTGCAGCGGTCCACGCGGGAGGGTTTCGGCCTGGTCGTGACCGAGGCCCTCTGGAAGCGCAGGCCCGTGGTCGCCGCGCCGGCGGGCGGGATCACCCTGCAAGTTCTCGACGGCCTTACGGGCTTCCTTGCCGCCTCGGACGAGGAGTGGGCCGACCGGCTCGCGTACCTCCTGGAGCACCCGGACGCCGGAGCGCGCATGGGAGAAGCGGGGCACAAGCACGTCCGACAGCACTTCGTAACGCCGAGGGAGCTGCGGGATTATCTGCGGGTGATCGCGGAGCACCTGGGGGTGTGAGTATGGGACGGATTGCGGTGCTCACCAGCGGCGGGGACGCTCCGGGGATGAACGCCGCCGCCCGCGCCCTCACGCGCAAGGGGATCGCCCTCGGGTTCGAGATCTGGGGGGTCCGCCGGGGGTATCGCGGGCTCATGGAGGAAGACCTCGTCCCCTTGGGGCCCCGCGAGGTCGGGGATGTTCTCCAAAGGGGGGGCACGATGCTGGGCACGGCCCGCGCCGAGGAGTTCAAGACCCCGGCAGGCCAGAAGCGCGCCCTCGAGGCCTTGGAGAAATACCGAATCGAGGGCTTGGTGGTCATCGGGGGAGACGGCTCGCTCCACGGCGCTCAGGCGCTCCACGAGCAGGGGGTCCGGACGATCGGGATCCCGGCCACCATCGACAACGACATCCCCGGCACCGAGATCGCCATCGGGGTGGACACGGCTCTGAACACCGTGGTGGAGGCGATCAACAAGCTGCGCGACACCGCAGCCTCCCATGAGCGAACGTTCGTGATCGAGACGATGGGTCGGGACTGCGGGTATTTGGCCCTGATGGCCGGGTTGGCCGGAGGGGCCGAGGCCATCCTGATCCCGGAGGCCCCCTTCGACCTCAAGGAGGTCGCCCGCCGGGTGCTGCGCTCCCACCGAGCGGGCAAGAAGCACTCCTTCATCGTGGTCTCCGAGGGGATCCGCCAACACTTAGAGCTTCGACCCTTCCAGTCCGTCGGGGAGTACGTAGGGGCGTACATCGCCGACGAGACGGGCCTGGAGGTGCGGGTTACGGTCTTGGGGCACGTGCAGCGGGGCGGGGCTCCGACGGCCTTCGATCGGCTGCTCGCCACCCGCTTCGGGGTGGCCGCCGCCCAGGCCCTCCAGGAGGGGAAGAGCGGGCGTATGCTGGCGCTGCAGCGGGGGGAGATCGTAAGCCTCCCCCTGAAAGAGGCCCTTCAAGGCCGCCGAGAACTGGACCTCGAGCTCTTGGAGTTGGCCTACTTGCTGTCGGGATAACCCGAGACAGAGAGCGATTCCGCAAGGAGGGAGAACGATGGCCACGCGAGTAGCGATCAACGGCTTCGGGAGAATCGGACGCCAAGTGCTGAAAGCCGTCCTCGAACGACAGGCCGGGTCCTTAGAGGTCGTAGCGATCAACGACCTCACGGACGCACAGACGAACGCGCATCTGTTTCGGTACGACTCGAACTACGGGCGCTACCCGGGGACGGTGGAAGTCCGGGGGGACAGGCTCGTGGTCGACGGGCACGAGATCCGGGTGCTCTCCCAAGCCGTCGAGCCCCGGGAGCTCCCCTGGGGGGAGCTGGGCGTGGAGATCGTGATCGAGGCCACGGGCGTCTTCCGCGACGAGCGGGCGCGGGGGCACCTAGAAGCCGGAGCCCGCAAGGTGATCCTGACGGCCCCGGGCAAGGGCGGCGAGGACCACACGATCGTGATGGGGGTCAACCACTCCTCCTACGACCCCGAGCGGCACCACGTGCTCTCGAACGCCTCCTGCACGACGAACTGCCTGGCCCCCGTGGCGTACGTGCTCCATCGGGAGTTCGGCTTGGAACAGGGGCTGATGACCACGACCCACGCGTACACGAACGACCAGCGCATCCTCGACTTGGCCCACAAAGACCTGCGCCGGGCGCGGGCGGCGGCCTTGAGCATCATCCCCACGACCACGGGAGCGGCCAAGGCCGTGGGGTTGGTCCTCCCGGAGCTGCAGGGGAAGCTCACGGGGATGGCCCTTCGCGTTCCGGTCTCGACCGTCTCCATCGTGGACCTCACGGTGCTCCTGGAGAAGACGGCCACGATCGAGGAGATCAACCAAGCGTTCCGCCGCTACGCGGAGGGAGAGCTTCAAGGCATCCTGGCCGTGTGCGACGAGCCGTTGGTCTCCATCGACTTCAAGGGGGACCCGCACTCGGCCATCGTGGATGCGCCCTCGACGCTGGCGTTGGGCGAGCGCTTCGTGAAGGTGTTTGCCTGGTACGACAACGAGTGGGGCTACTCGTGTCGTACGGCGGACCTGGCGGCGTATATCGCGGAGAAGGGGCTCTAGTCTTTACCTCGTCGCCGAGGCACCCAGGGGGTGGGCGAACCCGGATTTGAACCGGGGACCTCCTCCTTGTAAGGGAGGCGCTCTGCCGCTGAGCTATTCGCCCCTTTGCTTTGGTCCCTCTAGGACCGGGGATAAGTCTAACGCAGAGCGCGGGGTTTGTCGAGAAGGAAGCTTGGATAGTTCAGGTCGGCAAGAGCGTGCCGCGCAGCTCTTCGGCGCGCGCCCTTTCGGCGGAGAGGACCTCCCCGGGGATGAGCGCTCCCAGCGCCTGCCGATGGCCCTCTACCAGGGATTCCTGCAGCTCCTCCAGGGGGAGGTCGCGATCGAGCCGCTCGACGAGGGAGATCATCGTCTCGTTTCGCAGTAGGACGGGCCTTCCGGCCTGGGCGTAGAACCGGGAGACCCAGCGGATCATCTCAGGGATCCCGCCCCAGACGGGCATCGTCCCGTGGACCACTACCACGCCCCGCTTCTGGATCTGGGCCGTGCCCATGAGCTTCTTCCCGTTCACGGCCAGATCGTAAGGTCCATCGCAGAACGCGCCCTCGACGTGGCGGAACTCCGTCTTAACTCCCAAAAGCGAGAGCCCCTTCCGCACGCCCTCCAAATACGTGCGGTAGGCCTCGGGGATCCCCAGGCGCTTTTCCTGAGGGGCGATCACGGAGACGTTCAGGAAGTTCTCGTCCTGCCAGACGGCCTGTCCCCCGCTTTGGCGTCGCACTACCGCGAGCCCTTGGGATTGCAGATGGGCCACGGCCTCGGCGTAGCGGGGCAGGCGGACGTCGAAGCGCCCCAGAGCCAAGCACCGCCCTGGACGCCAGATCCGCAGCGTGGGCGGGACCCGTCCCTGAGCGACGTGCTCGGCGATGGCCGTGTCCAAAGCGTAGCCGAGTACGGGATCGTCCGCGCCATCCTCTAGAAGGAGTCGCCAGCTCTTAGTCAAAGCCCTCCCTCCCCTTCAGGGAAGCAGGTATCGAGCATAAAGCGTGTAGACCGGGAGCGCAAAGAGCAGGGCGTCGATGCGGTCGAGCATCCCCCCGTGGCCGGGGAGGAGCCCCCCCGAGTCCTTGACGCCCGCCGCCCGCTTGAGCAACGACTCGAAGAGGTCCCCCAACTGAGCCGCGGCGCTCATCACCAGCGAGAGGCCCAGGGCATGGCCCAGCACAGCACCCCTCGAGGGCTCCGGTACCATCCCTCCGAGTCCCACCACCCCGAGGGCCGCGAGAAACGCGAGGAAGAGCCCTCCCAAAACCCCCTCCCAGGTCTTGCCGGGGCTCAAGCGGGGCGCGAGCTTGTGCCGCCCCCAACGGGAGCCCACCAAGAACGCCCCCGTGTCGTAGGCCCACACCAACACCAGCAGTCCCACCAGGAGCGCAAACCCCCGCTCCTCGCGGAAGAGTTCGTAGAAGAACTGCAACAGAAAGGGGATGTAGAGGAGCCCCAGCACCTCCCCGGAGGCCGCCCGGAAGCCCTCCGCAGCCGTGCCCCTGGAGCGCACCACCGCGTGCGCGAGGATCGCCAAGACCGCGATCCCCAGGATCCCAAGGGCTTGCGAAGCGCCCAAAAACCCCGTGAGAACCACGAGCAGGACGCTCACCCCGACGAACGCGGGGGGATGGACGGCGAGGCCCATCCTCCGGAGCAGCTGGGCATACTCCCAGGCCGCCGCCCCCGCAACGATCGCAAGGAGCAGCACGACGAGCTCGGGGCGCTCGTAGTAAAACGAGACCCAGAGCCAGCCCAGCACCGAGGGGATGCCCACGATCACCGTGAGCGTCCGTCGAAGGAAGGACGACATCGCCTTAAGGCTGCAGGACCTGCCCGAAGCGCCGCTCGCGGCACTGGTACTCCTCGACGGCGGCCAAGAACTCCTCGGGCGTAAAGTCGGGCCAGAGGGTTTCCGTCACCCAAAGCTCGGTGTAGGCGATCTGCCAGAGCAGGAAGTTGCTGATGCGCTCCTCGCCGCCGGTGCGGATGAGCAGGTCCGGGTCGGGCTGGCCCGCGGTGTACAGATACCGCCGGAAGAGCCGCTCGTCGATGGGCTCGCCGTTTAGGCGCCCCTCCAGGCGGTCCGTCACGATCTGCCGGACGGCCCGCAAGATCTCCTGCCGCCCGCCGTAGTTGAACGCGATGTTGAGGTGGTATCGCTCGAACCCCCGGGTGAGCTCGAGGGTCTTCTCCACCTCCTCGCGCAGGGAGGGGGGAAGCTCTTCGAGATCGCCCAAGATCCGCAGGCGGATCTCGTTCTCGACGAGCAACTTTCGCTTCTCCCGGATGAACTCCCCCATGAGTTCGATGAGGAACTCGACCTCCTCGGGGGGGCGCTGCCAGTTCTCCTTGGAGAAGGCGTACAGCGTCAGATAGGGGATCCCCAACTCCTCCCCGGCAAAACGGACGATGCGCTCGGCGGTGAGCAGCCCCCGACGGTGGCCCTCCGTGCGGGGCAGCCCCCGACGCCGGGCCCACCGCCCGTTCCCGTCCATGATGATCGCGACGTGCCGAGGAAGCGATCGTTCCCGAACCCTTCGAATCCGCTCTCCCCGCGGCAGGGCAGCTAGAACGTTTTCTGCGTCCACGGTCTCTTTCTTCCCCCTATGCCCGCTATGCCGATCGTACGACCCCAGGCCCCCCTCCGCGCACGCGTCCGTGTACCGCTACGACGGAGCGGAGGAAGAGCCCGCCCCCAGCAGGCTGAGGTTCTCCTCGATCCGCTCGATCTTGGCTTGGAGTTCCTCCGCGCGGGCCTTCTCCTTCTCCACCACGTCCTTGGGGGCCTTCTGCAGGAAGTCCTCGTTGTCGAGGCGGCGCCGGGCCCTCTCCAGCTCCTCCCGGGAAGCTTTCAACTCCCGCAGCAGCAGATCGCGCTGCTTGTCGAGGTCGATGAGCCCCTCCAAGGGCACGAACACCTCGGCGTACTCCAGCACCCGGCGGGCCGCCCCGGAGGGGCGCTGCACGTCGGGCCCTACGTGCAGGGATTCCACCCGCGCCAGGTCTTGGAAGAAGCGCTCGTGCTCTTGACAAAGCGCCAGCACCTCGGGGTGCTCCGTCCGGATGAAGACGTCGGCCCGCACGCCCGGCGGCACCCGCATCTCGGAGCGGATCATCCGCACGGCCCCGATCAGCTCCTGCAAAACGCTCATCGCCCGCTCGGCCTCCGGGTCTGCCCACCCCGCTTGCGCTTTGGGGAAGGGCGCGATCATGACGCTCTCGGCGTCCCGCAGCCCCTCGGGGAGCTTCTGCCACAGCTCCTCCGTGATGAACGGGATGAAGGGGTGCAGCAGTTTCAAGGTCTCCCGCAGCGCCAGCGCCAACACGGTCTGGGCCGTGCGCTTGTCTTCCGGGTCGTCGCCCAGGAGCCGGGGCTTTACGAGCTCCAGGTACCAGTCGCAAAGCTCCCCCCACACGAACTCGTAGAGCCCCTTGGCGGCCAGGTTGAAGTCGCAGCCCTCCAGATGGGAGCGCACGCCCTCCGCGATGCGCGCAAGCCGCGAGAGCATCCAGCGGTCCTCCAGCCGGAGCGGGAGGGTCTGGGTTTGAGAAGCGAGATCCTCCCCCGGCTCGGGCGAAAAACCCTCGAGGTTCATGAGGGAGAAGCGGGTGGCGTTCCAGATCTTGTTGAGGAACTTCCGGGAGCCCTCGATGTCCTTCTCCGAGAGGCGCATCTCCTGGCCCTTGGTGACGTTGCTCAGCAGCGTAAAGCGCAGGGCGTCCGTGCCGTAGCGGGCTTTGATGTCCATGGGGTCGATCACGTTCCCCTTGGACTTGCTCATCTTCTGGCCCTTCTCGTCCACGATGATGGGGTGGAAATACACCCGCCGGAAGGGCACGTCGCCCCGGAAGTGGAGCCCCATCATGATCATCCGGGCCACCCAGAAGAAGAGGATGTCCGGACCGGTGCTCAAGAGCGCGGTGGGGTAGAAGTACCTCAGCTCCTCCGTCTCTTGGGGCCAGCCCATGATCCCGAAGGGCCAAAGCGCCGAGCTAAACCAGGTGTCCAAAATGTCTTCGTCTTGCCGGACGTTCGGGGAGCCGCAGCGGGTGCACTTCTCGGGCGTCTCGAGCCGGACGGTGATCCCCTCGCACTCCGAACAGTGCCAGGCCGGGATGCGATGGCCCCACCAGAGCTGCCGCGAGATGCACCAGTCCCTGATGTTCTCCATCCAGTCGTAATAGACCTTGGTCCAGCGCTCGGGGATAAACTCGATTCTTCCGGAGCGCACGGCCTCGACGGCGGGCTCCGCTAACGGCTTCATCCGCACGAACCACTGCTTCGAGATCATCGGCTCCACCACGGTGTGGCACCGCTGGCAGTGGCCCACGCTGTGACGATAGGGCTCCTCCTTCACGAGGAGCCCCTGGGCCTTGAGGTCCTCCACCACCCGCCTGCGGCACTCGAATCTCTCTAGGTTGGCGTACGCTCCCGCGTTCTCGTTGCAGGTGCCGTCGGGGCGGAAGATGCTGAGGATCTCGAGCCCGTGGCGTTCGCCGATCTCGAAGTCCGTGGGGTCGTGGCCGGGGGTCACCTTCAGGGCCCCGGTCCCGAACTCGCGGTCGACGGCCTCGTCGGCGAGGATGGGGATCTTGCGGCCCATGAGGGGCAAGATCGCGTGCCGGCCCACCAGGTGCTTATACCGCTCGTCCTCGGGGTGGACGGCCACGGCGGTGTCGGCGAGCATCGTCTCGGGCCGGGTGGTGGCGATCACCAACGCCTCGTCGGAGCCCTCGATGGGGTAGCGGATGTGATAGAGCTTCCCGTCGAGCTCCTCGTAGACGACCTCGAGATCCGAGAGGGCCGTGCGGCACCGGGGGCACCAGTGGATGAGCCGCTCGCC
>Ga0256839_1001673_pt1 | contig 26344 bp, 27 predicted proteins | sample 354166metaG_FD_185968 | JGI IMG/M metagenome (GOLD analysis project Ga0256839, IMG submission 185968) | Hydrothermal vent microbial communities from Mid Atlantic Ridge, Atlantic Ocean - 354-166 | ecosystem: Environmental > Aquatic > Marine > Hydrothermal vents | place: Atlantic Ocean: Mid... | reverse complement strand
CGGACTGGGCCTGCACCGCCAGCGCCTTCATCCGCTGGAGAATGTCGGAGATCTTGGCCATGCCGCCGTCCGCCACCTGCAGCAGGCTGGAGGCCTGGGAGGCGTTGACCGCCGCCTGGCGCAGCGACGTGACATCGGCCATGATCTTGGTGCCGACGGCCAGGGAGGCGGCATCGTCGGAGGCCTTGACGATCCGCGAGCCGCTCGACAGCTTGGCCAGCGAGCTCGAGGCCGAGCCCTGGTTCTGGGCGAGATAGCGCAGCGCGGTGTTGGCCGCGGTGTTGGTGGTGCCGGTGAGAGGCATGCGTGTACTCCTTCTACGTGAAGCGAGCGCCCCGTAGGGCCTTTCCATCCGGGCTATGTGCCCGGCGCCGGAGACAGCTCCGGCGGAACATGGCGAACCAAGAAGCGTGCCAACCGCGAAGACCACCGCTCCTCCCCGGATATCGGCCTCCGGATCCCGGGCGAGGCGGCTGAATTTTCCGCCGGCGGCAGAATCTGCCGGCAATTCTGGTCCTACTGGGCAGTTTTTTCCTGCCGGCGGTGGAGGAGGCGCGGGCGGAGCCGGGGCTGCTCTTCCCCCTCGCCTGCGAACCGGGTCGCGACTGCTGGCCGGTCCGTTACGTCGATCGGGATCCGGGGCCGAAATGGCGCGACTATCGCGGTGGCCGGCGCAGCGAGGAGGGCCACGACGGTACCGATCTCGCCATCGCCGATCGCAGCGCCCTGACCGCGGGGGTGGCGGTACGCGCGGCCGCCGCCGGCACGGTCCTGCGCGTCCGTGACGGCGAGCCCGATTTCGCCTTCGTCGAGAAGGGGCCGGAGGCGATCGGCGCGCGGCGATGCGGCAACGGGATCCTGATGCGGCACGACGACGGGCTGGAAACCCAGTACTGCCACCTGCGGCGCGGCAGCGTCATGGTCCGTCCGGGCGATCGCCTCCGCGCCGGCGCGGTGCTCGGCCGGGTCGGCATGTCGGGGGAGACGAGCTTTCCCCATCTGCATTTCACGGTCCGCCGGGACGGCCGGGTGATCGATCCCTTCGACCCCGACGCGAGCGGCGCTTCCGGCTGGCGGCCCGGGATCGCGGAGAAGCTTCCCTATTCCCCGGTGGTCGTGACGGGCATCGGGATCGCCGTCGGTCCGGTCGATCGGCGCGATCTCGAAGCCGGCTTTCACGATTTCGCGAGCCTGCCGGTCACCGCCCCGGCCCTCGTCGTCTGGGTGCGGGGCTACTGGTTCGAGGCCGGCGACCGCCTCGAACTGTCCATCGAAGGTCCCGATGGTGCGCCCGTGCTCGCCGATCGGCGTCGCCTCGAACGCTCGCGCGTTTTCGCCTTTTACTATGCGGGGAGGAAACGTCCGGCCGAGGGCTGGAGGCCCGGCGTCTACCGGCTACGTGCCGCGATCCGTCGCGACGACCGCGAAATCGCGCTTTCCCGGCGGATCACGCTTCGCCCTCAGTAGAGGCGACCGCCTTCCGGAACCGGCCGTTCGGGGCCCACCAGCACGACATGTCCCTCGGCATCGGGGAAACCGAGTACCAGGACCTCCGAACGGACATCGGCGATCTGGCGCGGCGGGAAGTTGACCACCGCCGCCACCTGTCGCCCGATCAGCTCGCCGGGTGCATAGTTCTCGGTGATCTGGGCCGAGCTCGTGCGGATGCCGATCTCCGGTCCGAAATCGATCGCCAGCCGGTAGGCGGGCTTGCGCGCCCGCCGGTTCCTCTCGGCGGCGACGATCCGCCCGACCCGGATATCGACTTTGAGGAAATCCTCGAAGGTGATCCGTCCGGCCATGGCGCGCCGCGTCCCTCTCAGCCGGCCGCCGGTTCGGCCGCCGGCGGTGCCCGGCGCCCGGCGGCGGGCCGTCGCGTCACCCAGCCCGCCAGCCGTTCGAGCCGATCGAGACCGCGATCGAGGGCGGCGAGGGTGCGCGCCAGATCCGGGCTCTCGTCGGTGAGCCAGGTGTCGAACGTCCGCACGTAGACGCAGATCAGCGCCGGTCCGGCGACCACCGCCAAAAGACCGCGACGCCGGATCCCGGCACCCTCCATCAACCAGCCGGCGAAGCGTTCGAGATTGCACAGGCTCTGCAGCAGCAGCGCCGGCTCGCCCCGGCTCTCGCGGGCGAGACGCCGCAACCCTTCGCGGTAGGGCGCCATCGCCTCCAGGCGCCGCATGATCAGCTCGAACAGCCGCTCCCGCACCGTCATCCCGTCCAGCTCCGCGGGATCGATCGCCAGCATCGCCCGATCGAGCCGCCGGCCGAGGGCGGCGAGCACCGCCGTCCGGGTCGGGAACTCCTCGTAGACTTCGGCCAGCTTCCGCCCGCTGCCCCGGGCCAGGGCCACCCGGGAGAAGCCGGCGAGCCCCTCCGCGGCGATCTGCTGGAACGCCAGATCCAGAAGATCCGGCCTGCTTCCCGTCGTTCGCTTGGCCATCCTTCGCCCTCCCCGTTCCCGATCTCCGGCTCAGGCCAGCTCCCGCGAGCGCCGCTCGGCCGCCGCCACGGCCTCCGCGAGGAGCCTTTCCAGACCCTCGGGCCGCATGAGCACCCGCAATGCCGCCTCGGTGGTCCCGCCGGGGCTGGTCACCGCTTCGCGGAGCGCGGCCGCCGACTGGTCGCTGCGATGCAGCAGCTCGCCGGCACCGGCGACCGTCCGGCGTGCCAGCACCCCGGCGAGTTCGGCGGGCAGACCGAGCCGCCGCCCGGCCGCGGCCATCGCCTCGACCAGCAGGAAGACGTAGGCGGGACCGCTGCCGGAAACCGCGGTCACCGCGTGCATCAGCTCCTCCTCGTCGATCCAGGCGACCTCTCCGACCGCCCCCAGCAGCGCCGCGGCACCGCTTCGGACTTCCGGACCGCAGGCGGCATTGGCACAGAGTACGGTCATGCCGCGCCCCACCGCCGCCGGGGTGTTGGGCATCGCCCGGACGATCGGCCGATCGCTGCCGAAGACGCGCTCGAAACCGGTGATCTCCTTGCCGGCGGCGATCGACAGCACGAAGCCGCTGCGCCCGGCGATCGCCCGGCATTCGGCGAGTACCGCGTCCATCACTTGCGGCTTGACGGCGAGCACCAGGGCCGCCAGCTTGAGTGAATCCGGAAGCTCGGCCAACGCCGCATGCAGGCGGACCGGACCGAGCCCGGCCAGCGCCGCCCGGCGCCCGGTGTCGGGCTCGACGATATGGGCCTCGGTGGGCGGCAGACCGCGCCCCAGCCAGCCCTCGAGCAGCGCACCACCCATCTTGCCGCCACCGACGAGAAGAAGGGGCCGGGGCAGGTCGGGCATTTCTCAGGCCTCTCCCTCGGTTTCGAGGAGCGCCGCCGTCAGCGCTTCCTCCGGCGTCTGGCCGCCCCGGACGACGAACTGGAAGGCGGGATAGAAGCGGTCGCACTCGTTGAGCGCGATCTCCACCAGATCCTCGATCAGCTCCCGGCTGGCCATCATGCCTTCCCGAAACAGCACCGAATGGCGGAACACCGGGAGCCGCTCCTCGCTCCAGAGTTCGAAATGGCCGAGCCACAGCTTCTCGTTGGCCAGTGCCAGCAGCGTGTGGATCGGCTTCCGCTCGGCGTCGGGCACCTCGAGATCGAGAGTGCAGGAGAGGTGCAGGACGCCGACCTCGGGATGCCAGGAGGACCACAGCCGGTAGCCGGCCCACTGGCCCGGGATCTCGGCAGCGAACTCCTCGTCGCTCTGGCGCTGGCAGGGCCATTCGTGAGCCGCCGCCACCTGCTCCAGAAGATCGAGGGGATTGTTCACGGCCTCGGGGGTTTCGGTCAAAAGCGAGGACACGCGATCCTCCTCCAAGCCAGGACACGGTCGATCGGCCCGCCGAGACCGAACCGCGGATCGCCGCCGGTGACGTCGACGGTGGTCGGCAGCCCGGAAGCCTGCCAGATCGACGCGAAGGTTACAAGCGAGGGACGGACCCGCCTACCCCGCCGCCCCCGATCGGCCGCTTTTCTCGCGGCTGCGCCGAACCGTTCTTTTCGGTGCCTTCTCAAGATCGGCCAGGCGCTTCTCGAGGGCCGCCACCCGGGCCGCGAGCTCCTCCTGCTCCTCGCGGGCCTTCGCGGCCATCGCCTTCACCGCGTCGAACTCCTCGCGGGTCACGAGATTGACCTCGCCGGCGAAGCGTTCGAAGCGCTCCTTGATCCGCATCTCGATCTCTTCGCGCAGACCGGCCAGAGTACTGAGCGCGCCGCTCGCGACTCGCGCGAGGTCGTCGAAGAGACGGTTGTCGGTCTGCATCGCGGGCTCCTCGAAAAAACACCGGTTTCGTCTTCCAATCCCCATATCGGGCGATATCTCGGAAACGGCAAGAGCGGGGCTTGTCGCCGTCTTCGATGCCAACTAATCACCCGCGAGGGTCCAGCCGTCCCGCGCCCGGCCCGGAGGTGTCTTTCCGCATGCTGTTCGCGATCCCCTTTCCCGCATTCGATCCGGTGGCCGTCGAGCTCGGTCCGCTCGTCATCCGCTGGTATGCGCTGGCCTACATCGTCGGGCTGCTGCTCGGCTGGCGCCTCGCCCGCCGTCTCGTCACCCGCCCCGGCTGGAACCTCACCCCGGAGGGGGTCGACGATCTCCTGTTCTACGTCACCCTGGGCGTGATCCTGGGCGGCCGGCTCGGTTACGTGCTGTTCTACCAGCCCGGCTACTATGCGGCCAATCCCCTCGAAATCCTCTACGTCTGGCGGGGCGGCATGTCCTTCCACGGCGGTCTCGTCGGGGTGCTGGTCGCGGCCCTCTATTTCGCCCGCCGCACCGGCGCCAATCCCCTCGAGGTGGCCGATCTCCTGGCGGCGGTGGCCCCGCTCGGACTGTTCTTCGGGCGCATCGCCAACTTCATCAACGGCGAGCTCTGGGGCCGGCCGACCGACGTTCCCTGGGCGGTGATCTTCCCCATGGCCGGACCTGAGCCGCGCCACCCCAGCCAGATCTACGAGGCGCTCCTCGAAGGGCTGCTCCTGTTCGTCCTGCTCCAGTTCCTGGCCCGGCGGCCGCGCCGCCCCGAACAGCAGGGTGTGCTCACCGGCGTCTTTCTGCTCGGCTATGGTCTCGCCCGCAGCTTCGTCGAGCTCTACCGGGAGCCCGACCCCCAGCTCGGCTATCTCTGGGGTGGCCTGACCATGGGACAGATCCTCTCCATTCCCCTGGTGCTGGCGGGACTGTACCTCCTGGTCCGCGCCCGGCGCAGCGTCCAGCCGGCGGCGCGGTGAGCAGACTGGCGGACATCCTGCGTCGGATCATCGACAGCCACGGCCCCCTCGACGTCGGCCAGTTCATGGCCCTCTGCGCGGCCCATCGCGGCGCCGGCTACTATCACCGCCGCGAGACCATCGGCCTCGCCGGCGATTTCGTCACCGCCCCGGAAATCTCCCAGACCTTCGGCGAACTGCTCGGCCTCGCGCTCGCCGCCTTCTGGCAGCAGACGCGCCCGGGCGGCCCGATCGCCCTCGTCGAGCTGGGACCGGGACGCGGCACCCTGATGACCGATCTGTGGCGGGCGACCTCGCGGGTGCCCGGCTTCCACGCGGCGGTGCGGGCGGTGCATCTGGTGGAGATCAGCAGCAGCCTGCGCCAGCTCCAGGAGCGGACCCTGCGCGGGCTGCCGCTCGTGTTCCACGAGGATCTCGCCGAACTGCCGCGGGATCTGCCCCTCTATCTGATCGCCAACGAGTTCTTCGACAGCCTGCCGATGCGCCAGTTCGTGCGGACCGGACGGGGGCTGCAGGAACGCCGGGTGGCCACCGACGAACGGGGACGGTTCGCCTTCGTTCTCGATCCCCGCCCGCTGCCGCTGGCCAGCCTCGAAACCGCGGGCCTCGCCGAGGTTCCGGCCGGGCCGGGAGCGGTGGTGGAAATCGCCCCGGCACGGGAGGCGCTGGTCGCCGATCTCGCCGCCCGGATCGCCGCCCAGGGGGGCCTCGCCTACATCCTCGACTACGGATTCGATACGCCGCGATGGGCCGATACGCTGCAGGCCGTGGCCCGCCACCGGCGGGTCGATCCCCTGGCCATGCCGGGCGAGGCGGATCTCTCGAGCCATGTCGATTTCGCCGCCCTGTTGCGGGCCACGCGGGACTCCGGCACCCGTCGCTTCGGTCCGATCGGGCAGGGCCGGTTCCTACGCCGTCTCGGGATCGAAACGCGGCTCGCGACCCTCGCCGCCCGCGCCGGCGCGGCCGAGAGGACCGGGCTCGAGGCCGGCGTGCGGCGGCTGATCGATCCCGCCGCCATGGGTACGCTTTTCAAGGTCCTGGCGATCGCCGGCCCGGGCGAGGACGTGCCGCCGGGCTTCACCGACGACGAGGAACGGCCGTGAGGATCGAAAGCCGGCTGCTGGCGGAGCTCGAGGGCGTCGGGCACGGTTTCTTCACCCGCCGCGGCGGGGTCAGCGAGGGCCCCTTCGCCACCCTCAACGTCGGCCCTTCCTCCGGCGACCGGCCGGAACGGGTGGCCGCCAATCGCGCCCGGATCGCCGCCATGCTGGCGATCCCGCCGGACCATCTGCTGACCGCCCGACAGGTCCACGGCACGACCTGCCTCGCCGCCGCGGAGCCCTGGCCGCTCGCCGCGCGACCCGAGGCCGACGCCCTCGTCTGCGCGCGGCCGGGCCTCGCCGTCGGCGTCGTCACCGCCGACTGCGCGCCCATCCTGCTGGCCGATCCGCGGCGGGGGCGGGTGGCGGCGATCCATGCCGGCTGGCGGGGACTCCTCGGCGGCGTCATCGCCACCACCGTCGCGCACCTCTCCTCCCTCGGCAGTCCCCCCGGGGATCTCCGGGCGGCCGTCGGTCCCCGCATCGGGGCGCGATCCTACGAGGTCGGACCGGACCTCGCCCGTGCCTTCGAGGCCGCCGAGCCGGCATACGCACGGTTCTTCACCCCCCGCCACGGCAGCGACCGGCTGCTGTTCGATCTCGGCGGCTGCTGTCGGGAGGCGCTGCTGCGGGCCGGTCTCGCGGCGGCGCATGTCGAGCTCCTGCCCGGCGACACCTTTCTCGAGGAGGACCGCTTCTTCAGCTACCGGCGCAGCCGTCTCCGCGGCGAAGCACGCTTCGGGGTCCAGCTCTCGGCGATCCTGCTCCGCGGCTGAGCCCCTACTCGCCCACCTGGAGCAGAAGCCCGAGCCGGCGGGCGCTGCGGAGCAGCAGCAGGAAGACGATGCCGGAGATCGTCATCCAGACGAGATTGAGGGCCAGAGCCCGCACCAGCAGCCCGACATCGAACAGCCCCTCGGCGAGCAGCCTGCGCATGCCCTCGAACACCTGCGCCGGGGGCAGGACGGCCGCCACCCACTGCAGCGGCTCCGGCAGCACGGCGATCGGATAGTAGACGGCACTCACCTGCTGGATCAGGAAGACCAGCGCCCAGGCGAGGCTCTCGGCGCCGAGTCCCAGCCGCAGCACCAGCGCGCTCACCACCAACCCGAGCGACCAGCCGAACAGGAGGTTGTTGACGAAGAAGAGAGCCAGCGGCGGCCCCAGTTCCGCGACCAGGTTGAAACCGTGGATCGGAATCGCCAGCAGGGCGGCGCCACCCACCCCGATCAGGGTACGCAGGAGGCTCATCGCGAACAGCGACAGCACCAGCTCGAAGGGACGCAGGGGGCTGACGAAGAGATGGCCGAGATTGCGCGCCCACATCTCCTCCATGAAGGAGAGGGAGACGCCGAGCTGACTGCGGAAGAAGGTGTCCCAAAGCAGGACCGCGGAAAGCAACACGGCGGCCAAGCCGGCGAACCCGCCGTCCTGCCGCGCGAGATAGAGGGCGATGAAACCCCAGAGGGTGATCTGCACGGTGGGCCAGTAGACGAGCTCCAGCACCCGCGGCCAGGAGCTGGTCATCAGATAGACGTGCCTGAGCATCATCGCCCGCATCCGCCCGAGCGAGGCACCGACGGCGTCGCGGGACCGATCCTCAGTCATCCCCGCCCCCCTGGCGGGCGATCTGCAGGAACACCTCTTCGAGATTCCGCCGGCCGAAACGGCGCACGAGCTCCGTCGGGCTGCCACGGGCCGCGAGCCGCCCCTTCTCGAGGAGCAGGACCTCCTCGCACAGCCGTTCCACCTCGGCCATGTTGTGCGAGGCCAGGAACAGGGTCGCGCCGCTCTCCGCGGCATAGCGGTCGAGATAGCTCCGCAGGCGGTCGGCGTTGTCGGGATCGAGCGAGGCGGTGGGTTCGTCGAGCACCAGGAGCTCGGGCCTGTTGACCAGCGCCTTGGCCAGCATCACGCGGGTTTTCTGGCCCGCGGAGAGCCGGCCGGTGGGCCGGTCGAGAAAGGCCTCGAGCCGCAGTTCCGAAGCGAGTTCCCGCAGCCGTCCGCGGGCGTCCCGGACCCCGTAGAGGCGGGCGTAGACTTGGAGGTTCTGGCGTACCGTCAGCCGCGCCGGGAGATCCAGGTAGGGGCTCGAGAAGTTGACCCGCGCGAGAATCCGGTGGCGCTGCGCGGGCACTTCGGCCCCCAGCACCCGGATACTACCGGCGCTCGGTTCGAGCAGACCGAGGATCATCGCGATGGTGGTCGTCTTGCCGGCCCCGTTGGCGCCGAGCAGCGCCACCCGGGCGCCGCGCGCCACCGAAAAGGACAGATCCCGGACGGCCGAGCCAGCGCCGAAACGCTTGGCGAGGCCGCTCACCGCGATGGCCGGCTCAGCGCAGGATCCCGATCTCACGGTAATAGCGCTCGGCCCCGACGTGCAGCGGCACGCTCACCGATTCGAGGGCGTTCTCGATCCGGATGTCCCGCCCCTTGGGATGTCCGTTGTCGAGCAGACGCCGGGCGAAAGGCGCCCAGAGCGCCTTGGTGATCCCGTAGACCAGCTCCTCTTCGAGGCGGGCGGATACCAGCCAGAGAGCTCCGACGCCGATGGTCTCGATGGTCGGCTGCCCGGGATAGACCCCGAAGGGGATGAGGTCGTAGGTGAAGAACGGATAGCGGCGGATCAGCCGGTCGACCGGCTCCCCCTTGATCGGCACCAGACGGGCACCGAGCTCGCCGGTCGCCTCGGTGACCGCCGCGGTGGGGTAGCCGGCGACGATGAAGAACCCGTCGAGCCGGTCCCTGCGCATCATCGACACCGCCACGTCGGGCTTCACGTAGATCCCGCCCAGACGGGCTTCCTCGACCCCGAACGCCTCGAGGACGAGGCGCGCATCGACCAGGGTCCCGGAGCCCGGCTCGTCGAGAGAGATGCGCAGCCCGGCGATGTCCGGCACCCCGCGCGCGGCGCGATCGCCCCGGACCAGGAGGTGGATGCTCTCGTTGTAGAGCTTGGCGATCGCCCGCAGCTCCGAGGCCGGCCGGCCGGCGAACTGACCGAGCCCGCGATAGGCGTCGTAGGCGACGTCCGCCTGGACGAAACCGCTGTCGAGACTGCCGTCCACGATCCCGCGCACGTTGGCGATCGAGCCTTCCGAGGACTGGACGGTGGCGACCAGCCCGGGAACCCCGCAGCTTCCGCCCTTGTCGCAGGGACGGGCGCCGGGAGGATTGCTGATGATCCCGGCGATCAGATTGCCGATCGGATAGTAGGTGCCGGCGACACCGCCGGTACCGATGCGGAAGAAACGCAGCTCCTGCGCGGCCGTCCACCTTCCCCGGGCGAGCATCGTCAGGCCGCCGAGCGCCCCCAGGAACAGGCGCCGGGACCAGCCCGCGGCCGCGCCGCGCTCCCTATTCGGTGCGCACGGCATAGCCGGTGATCCGCTTGACGACGGTGCCGTCGAGAATGCGCTCGTAGAAGAGACCGATCCCCTCCCGCTCGGGGAAACGGCGGTAGATCTGCAGTTCGTAACGACCGTCCTCGAGAACCAGGAAGGAGTAGACGTAGAGCCCGCTGTCGTCGAGCACGGCCCAGCGGATCGGATCGCCGGCGAGCGGCCGGACCTCCTCCTTGCGCCGGAAGGGATTGTACTCCGGGGCCTCGACGAAATAGCTGCCGTCGGGAGCCGGCCGGAACGCCACCGCCAGTTCGCGTCGCTTGACGCCGGGCCGGTCGCGCCGCCCCTCGACCAGGGTGACGTTGGTCCAGCGCACCCGGAAACCGCGCCGCTTGTACGGCTCGAGGACGACGTCCATTTCCCGCTCCTCGCGAGCGCCGGTGACCAGATTCACCACCGTGGCATAGCCGGTGTAGCTGCCGAACAGGGATTCGAGAGTGACCCCGGCCGCCGAGGCGCCGCCGTTCCAGAGCAGCACGGACAGGAGCAGAACGGCGAGCCGGGGGATCATGGTCCTCCTTTCAGGGCACCGGAGCGAGGCGGACGTGGGTCACCACCGGCGCCGATGCATGGCGGCGGCGCTGCAGGGTGACCGTCAGATCCCCGCCCTCGCGGCGGATGGCCAGCCGGTCGAGCAGGAAGCTGCCGTCGTCGGCGAACCGCAGATGATAGATGTAGAGCGTGCCGTCGGCGAGGCGGGCCCAGTCGAACCGACCTCTTTCGAGCGGACCTTTCGGGCGCGAGAAGGAGAACATCTCGAAAAAGCCGCGGGATTCGACGGCCGCGAAGACCTCCGGGCGGGCGGCGGGAACGAAGGCGACCTCGAGCCGGTCGCCGTCCCCGTAGCGGACGCGGGCCCGGAACCCCTCGGCTTCCCGTTCGATGGTCACCGCCCGCACGGCCGTCCCCTCTCCCCGCCAGTCGCCGAAGAGCGCATCCGGAAGTGTCGTCGCGGCGACAGTCCCGGTCGCCAGCAGAAGGACCAGGCCGACCACCGCGGCGCAGAGTTCCCCCGCCCGGCTCGTCACCTTCCCGGTCCGTCGAAGATGGTTCCGCACACTGTCCTTGGCCTCCACCCGAAGACCGCATATCGATGCGGCACGAAAGCACGAAAACACGGAGGGCGCCAGACATGCTGATCGGGGTACCGAAGGAGATCAAGACGCACGAATACCGGGTCGGGCTGGTACCCTCGAGCGTACGCGAACTCGCCCACCACGGCCATCGGGTGATGGTGGAGAGCGGCGCGGGGGCCGGGATCGGCTGTGACGACGACGCCTACCGGGCGGCCGGGGCCGAGATCGTGGACAGCGCCGACGAGGTGTTCGCGCGCGCCGAAATGATCGTCAAGGTGAAGGAGCCGCAGGCGAGCGAGTGGCCGCGTCTGCGGGAAGGCCAGATCCTCTTCACCTATCTCCATCTGGCGGCGGAAAAGGCGCTCACCGAGGGGCTTCTTTCCACCGGCTGCGTGGCCATCGCCTACGAGACGGTGACCGACGCCCGGGGCCGCCTGCCGCTTCTCGCCCCCATGAGCGAGGTGGCGGGGCGGATGAGCATCCAGGTGGGCGCCCATTATCTCGAGAAGATGCAGGGCGGACGCGGCATCCTCCTCGGCGGCGTGCCCGGTGTCCACGCCGCCAAGGTGGTGGTGCTGGGCGGCGGGGTCGCCGGTACCAACGCCATCCGGGTGGCGATGGGCATGGAGGCGCAGTGCTACGTCATCGACAAGGCGCTGAGCCGTCTCTACGAGCTCGATCTCCAGTTCGGCGCCATGCTGAACACCATCTATTCGACGGTCGATGCCATCGAGACCCATGTCGTCGACGCCGATCTGGTGATCGGCGCGGTGCTGCTGCCCGGCCATGCCGCACCGAAGCTGATCACCCGCGAGATGATCGCCGCCATGCGACCGGGATCGGTGTTCGTCGACATCGCCATCGACCAGGGTGGTTGCAGCGAGACCTCGCGCCCCACCACCCATGCCGATCCGGTCTATGTCAGCGAGGGCGTCATTCACTATTGCGTCACCAACATGCCGGGAGCGGTGCCGCGGACCTCCACCTTCGCCCTCAACAACGCCACCCTGCCTTTCGTCCTCGCCCTCGCCGACCGGGGCTGGAAGAGGGCGCTGCTCGAGGATCCCCATCTCGCCGACGGTCTCAACGTCTGCGAGGGCAAGCTCGTCTATCGGCCGGTGGCCGAGGATCTCGGCCTGCCCCATACGCCGCGGGAGCGGGTGCTGGGCCGCTGAGGGCCCGGCGCTTCTTCCACTATGCGTGGTAATTTCTCCGACGTTGAAACATCTTGAAGGTAGATGTTAAGGTGCTGTCCGATCGCTGATGACAGCATCCCTTTTTTCGGCCGGAAGCGATGGACAACCCGCGTCTCGACCGTCTCCACGCCTTTCCGTTCCGGCGTCTCGCCGCCCTGCTCGACGGCCTCGAGCCTCGTCCCGGCCGTCCGGTGCTCGACATGTCCATCGGCGAACCGCGCCACCCGCCGCCGCCGCTCCTCGCCGAAACCGTGGCCGCCCATGCCGGAAGCTGGAACCGCTATCCGCCACCCGGCGGCACCGCCGAATTCCGCGCCTGCTGCTGTCGCTGGCTCGAACGGCGCAACGGGCTGCCGGAAGGCACTCTCGATCCCGACCGTCACCTGCTGCCGCTGGCCGGTACCAAGGAGGGCCTGTATCTGCTCGCCCAGCTCGTCGCGCCGACCACCGCCGACGGCCGCCCGGCCCGGATTCTCATGCCGGACCCCCTGTACGCGGTCTATTACGGCGCCGCGGTGATGGCCGGGGCGGAGCCGCGGCCGCTGCCGGCGACCGCCGAGAGCGGTTTCCTTCCCGATCTCGACGCTCTCCGACCGGAGCTCCTGGCGCGGACCGCACTCGTTTACCTCTGTTCGCCCTCCAACCCCCAGGGGGCGGTGGCCGATGCCGCCTATCTGCGGCGGCTCGCGGCCCGCGCCCGGGAATTCGACTTCATCCTCGCGGTCGACGAGTGCTACGCCGAGATCTACGACCGCGAACCGCCACCCGGAGCGCTGGGGGCCACCCGGGAGGACGATCCGGGGTTCACCAATCTCCTCGTCTTCCACTCCCTTTCCAAACGCTCCAACGCCCCCGGGCTGCGGTCCGGGTTCGTCGCCGGTGATCCGCGGCTCCTGCGCCGCTTCCTGCATCTGCGCGCCTATGCGGCGGCGGTCCAGCCGCTGCCCCTGATGGCCGCCGCCGTCGCCCTCTGGGAGGACGAGACGCATGTGGTGGAAAACCGGGCCCTCTACCGTCGCAAATTCGACCTCGCCGGAACCGCGCTGGGCGACCGGTTCGGCTTCTATCGCCCGGCCGGCGGCTTTTTCCTCTGGCTCGACGTCGGCGACGGGGAGGCCGCCGCCCGGCGGCTGTGGACGGAGGCGGCACTCAAGGTCCTTCCCGGCAGCTTCCTGAGTGCCACAGAAGGTCCCGAAAGTCCCGGCCATCGTTACATTCGCCTTGCGATGGTCCACGACGAAGCGACAATAGCCGATGCTCTCGAGCGCCTGATCGGCGTCGCCGAGCAGCGGGACCTGCGACCGTAAGACGAGGAACCGATCGTATGGCGTCTTCGACGTTGCGATTTTCCTTGCCGGCGCCGGCATGGAGCCGGCTCACCGCCTTCCTGTGGCGCCTCGGCGGGCTGGTGCTGCTCGCCGCCGGCGCCTTCCTCGCCCTCGCTCTCCTGGGCTTCGATCCCGCCGACCCGTCCTTCAACACCCTGGGCGACGGTCCGCCGCGCAATCCCGCGGGACTCGCGGGCGCGTATCTCGCCGATGCCCTCTATCAGGTGATCGGGCTCACCGGCTGGCTCCTGCCGCTGGTGCTCGCCGCCTGGGGGCTGCGCCTCCTCCTGGCGCGGCCGCTGCGCTGGCCCTGGCTGCCGCTGGTGGCGCTGCCACCGGCCCTGCTCGCCATCTCCGCCTTCCTCGCCTCCCTGCCGATCGACGCCGAGGGAAGCTGGCCGTTCCGCGTCGGCCTCGGCGGGGTGGTGGGCGATTTCCTCCTCTGGCGGCTGCAGCCGCGCCTCGGTGCGGACAGCTACTTCTGGGGTACGATCACGGCCGCGGTGGTGCTCGGGATCACCTCGCTGGGCCTGCGCTGGGGCGAATCCTGGCGGGCCGCGGGCCGCCTCGGCAGCGCTTCGCTGCGCCTGGGGCGACAGGTCGGACGCGTCGCCGGCTCGGCGGGCGAGATGTCCGGCCGCATTCTCAGGCCCGGGCCGCGTCCCACCGATCCCCGCCCGGTCCTCGCGGCGGAGCCGGATCCGCCCTTCGAGGCAGACGGGGAACCGGCGATGGGGGCGGGTCCCGGGGCGCCCCCCCGGCGGGGCCTGCTGGCACGGATCGCCGCCTGGCTGCAGCCGGAGGAGCAGGACATCGTCGGCGCTCCGCTCCGACCGCGACGCCCGGCCCCGGTGGTGGAGCCACCGCCGCCGGCGGCCGCCGCCCCGGAAGATCCCCCGTCACCCCGCAGGCCGGCGTCCCGGTCACCGCGCCGCCGACGCCGGCGTGCCGATGCCGCAAGCGTCGCCCCGCCCACCCCCGATCCCGCGGAACCGGGCTTCGAGCTGCCGCGGCTCGACATGCTGGCGACACCCCGTCACGATCGCCACGCCTCCCTTTCCAAGAACGCGCTCGCCGAAACCGCACGCCGGCTGGAAAGCGTGCTCGACGATTTCGGCGTCCGCGGCGAGATCGTCGACGCCAAGCCGGGACCGGTGGTGACCCTGTTCGAGCTGGAACCGGCGCCCGGCACCCGCGCCCAGCGGGTGATCAACCTCGCCGACGACATCGCCCGCAGTCTCTGTGCCCTGTCGGTCCGGGTGGCCACCATTCCCGGTCGCAACGTGATCGGCATCGAACTCCCCAATCCGCGGCGCGAGACGGTCTATTTGCGCGAGCTCCTCGAAAGCGAGGCCTACCAGCGGAGCGAAGCGCGACTGCCGCTGGCCCTGGGCAAGGACATCGGCGGCGAGCCGGTGGTGGTCGATCTCGCGCGGATGCCGCATCTCCTGATCGCGGGCACCACCGGAGCCGGCAAATCGGTGGCCATCAACGCCATGATCCTGTCGCTGCTCTACCGCCTCACCCCCGAGCAGTGCCGGATCATCCTGATCGATCCGAAGGTGATCGAGCTCTCGGTCTACGAGGGTATTCCGCACCTCCTCGCCCCGGTGGTCACCGAGCCGCACAAGGCGGTGGTCGGCCTGAAATGGGTGGTGCGGCAGATGGACGAACGCTACCGTCTGATGTCGCACATGAACGTACGCGACATCTTCTCCTACAATCGGCGTCTCCTCCAGGCCCGGGCCCGCGGCGAGCAGCTCACCCGGCGGGTGCGGGTCGGCTTCGAGGCCGGCACCGGGGCGCCCATCTTCGAGGAGCAGGAGATCGACATGACGCCGCTGCCGCTGATCGTGGTGGTGGTCGACGAGGTGGCCGATCTGATGCTCACCGCCGGCAAGGAGATCGAGGGCTGCATCCAGCGTCTGTCGCAGAAGGCGCGGGCCGCGGGCATCCATCTGATCGTCGCCACCCAGCGACCCTCGGTCGATGTGCTGACCGGGGTCATCAAGGCCAATCTCCCGTCACGCATCAGCTTCCGGGTGAGCTCGAAGATCGACAGCCGGACGATCCTCAACGAACCCGGCGCCGAACAGCTCCTCGGCCAGGGTGACATGCTCTACGTGATGCCGGGCGATCGCATCATGCGGATCCACGGCCCCCTCGTGACCGATCAGGAGGTCGAGGAGGTGGTCGACCATCTCAAGGCCCAGGGCGAGCCCGACTACCTCGACGACATCACCGACGAGGCTCCGCTCGATCCGGGGCCGGCGACCCCGGGTGTCGGCGGCGAGCCCGGTGGCCAGGACGGGCTCTACGAACAGGCGGTGCAGATCGTCGCCCGCGACGGCAAGGCCTCGACCAGCTATCTCCAGCGCAAGCTTTCGATCGGCTACAATACGGCGGCACGGCTGATCGAGCGGATGGAGGCGGAGGGGTTGATCAGCGAAGCGGACCACGTCGGCCGCCGGCGCATCCTGATGAAGCGGGGCGGGCTCGACGAAGCGGCCGTGTCCGACTAATTCTGGAACATGATGGACCGCCGCACCCTGCTTCTCCGCCTGAGCGTCACCCTCGCCACGATCGGAACCGTCGTCCCGGCCGCCGCCGATGCGGTCCCGAACCCGAGCCGGAGCGAACTCGTCGCCCGGATCGAACGCTATCTCGACGGGCTGCGCTATCTGGAGGCGCGCTTCAGCCAGATCGGCCCTTACGGCGATCTCGCCACCGGCACCTTCTATCTCTGGCGCCCCGGTCGGCTGCGGATCGAATACGACCCGCCCTCGCAGGTGCTGCTGCTGGCGACCGACTGGCGACTCATCTTTTACGACGGCAGCATCGATCAGGTGACCACCATTCCCCTGGCACAGACGCCCCTCGGTTTCATCCTCGCCGAGAAGGTCGATCTCGAACAGGAGGTGGAAATCCGCGATCTCGAAGCCCGGGGCGGCGAGATCGCGATCACCGTGGTGCGCCGCGGGGCGCCGGATCAGGGGAGCGTGACCCTGGTCTTCGCCAGCCGTCCGGTGGAACTGCGCCGCTGGACGGTGATCGATCCGCAGGGGCTCGCCACCCGCGTCGTCCTCGAAGACCTGCGCCGCGACGCCCCGATCGATCCCGATCTCTTCCGCTGGCGGGATCCCCGCTTCTTCGGCCCTTCCTCCGACTGAGCCTGTCGCCGTCAGCGGACCGCCGTGGCCTCGATCTCGACCACCGCCTCCGGTTCCACGAGGCTGCTGACGGCGACCAGGGTCATCGCCGGAAAGTGCCGACCGACGACCTCGCGATAGACCTCGCCGAGGGCCTTGCCGCTGCGCCGATAGGCGGCGATGTCGGTCACGTACCAGGTCATGCGGACGAGATGTTCGGGACCGCAGCCGGCCTCCCTCAGAACGGCGAGGACGTTGACGAGGGCCTGCCGGGTCTGGGCCACGAGATCGCCGCCCGGGAACCGGCCCGCCGCATCCCAGCCGATCTGCCCGGCGACGAACACCAGCCGGCCCTCGGCGGCGATGCCGTTCGCATAGCCGCGTGGCCGCGGCCAGCCCGGCGGCTGCAGGACCTGTCTCATCGGGCCTCTTCCCGCGCCAGCTCGCGGAGCCGGTAGCGCTGCAGCTTGCCGGTCGCGGTCCTGGGCAGCTCCGGCAGGAAGACGATCGCCCGCGGATATTTGTAGGGCGCGATGGTGGCCTTGACGTGTTCCTGCAGCTCGCGGACCAGATCCGGACCGGGCCGGTAGCCGGGCGCCAGCACGACGAACGCCTTGACGATCCGGCCGCGTTCCTCATCCGGCGCACCCACGACGCCGCATTCGGCGACCGCCGGATGAGTGAGCAGGGCCGCCTCCACCTCCGGCCCGGCGATGTTGTAGCCGGCCGAGACGATCATGTCGTCGGAACGGGCCCGGAAGAAGAAATAGCCGTCCTCGTCGCGGACATAGGTGTCGCCGGTGATGTTCCAGCCCCGCTGCACATACTCGCTCTGGCGGGAATCGGCCAGATAGCGGCAGCCGGTCGGCCCCTTGACCGCGAGGCGGCCAGGGACCCCGGGCGGGCATTCCTCGAAATTCTCGTCGAGAACGGTGGCGACGTAGCCCGGCACCGGGCGGCCGGTGGCCCCGGGTCGGATCTCCTCCTCCGCCGCCGAGATGAAGATGTGGATCATCTCGGTGGCGCCGATGCCGTCGATCAGGCGGATCCCGGTGGCCTCCCGGAAGGCTTCCCAGGTCGGCTTCGGCAGGGTCTCGCCGGCCGAGACGCAGCGGCGCAGGCTGCCGAGATCGTGCTGCGCCACCTCTCCGAGCATCGCCCGGTAGGCGGTCGGCGCCGTGAAGAGGCAGGTGACGCCGAAGGTTTCGATCGCCTCGGCGAGCTTCTGCGGTCCGCCCTGTTCGAGAAGCAGGGTGGAGGCCCCGACCCGCAGCGGGAAACAGAGCAGGCCGCCGAGCCCGAAGGTGAACCCCAGGGGCGGGCTGCCGGAAAACAGATCCTCGGCCTGCGGCTGGACGATGCGCTTCGAGAAACTGTCGCACATGGCCAGCACGTCGCGGTGGAAATGCACGCAGGCCTTGGGAACCCCGGTGGTGCCGGAGGTGAAGGCGAGGAGGGCGGGATCCTCGGCGGCGGTGGGGCAGTTCGGGAAATCGTCGGCGAGACGGGCGATGCGCGCTTCGATTCCGTCGGCGGTCCCGGTGCCGAAATAGGCGATCCGTTCGAGCGCGGGCACGCGCTCGCGACATCGTTCGACTTCGCCGGCGAGGCGGGCATCGCAGAGCGCATGACGGATCGCGGCCTTGCGCACCACCTTTTCGAGCTCCACCGCCCGCAGCAGCGGCATCGTGGTCACGGCCACCGCGCCCGCCTTCGTCACCGCCAGCCAGGCGGCTGCGAGCCAGGGCGTGTTGGGTCCGTGCAGCAGCACCCGGTTGCCCGGCACGACCCCCATCTCCTCGGTCAGCAAGCGGGCGATGCGATTGGCGCGGGACAGGGTCTCGGCATAGCTCCACACCGTTCCCGGCGCGCGCAGGCAGGGACGTTCGGCGTGACCGCCCGCCACCATGCGATCGAGCAGCTCCACGCCGCAGTTCAGGCGGTCCGGATAGCGGAGCTCGGGAATCGTGAACAGAAGTTCGGGCCACGCCGCGGGCGGCGGCAGATGGTCCCGAACGAAGGTATCCACATGGGCCGTGTCCGCCATCTCCGATCTCCCCGCCTTCAGCCGACCGCCCGCAGGAGTTGCCGGGCGATGATCAGGCGCTGGATCTCCGATGCACCTTCGTAGATCCGAAGCGCCCGGATCTCGCGATAGAGCTCCTCCACCCGCACCCCGCTGGTGACCCCGAGACCGCCCCAGATCTGCACCGCCTGGTCGATCGCCCGCTGCGCCGCCTCGGTGGCGAAAAGCTTGGCCATGCTGGCCTCGCGGGTGATCCGCGGAGTTCCCCGGTCCTTTTCCCAGGCGGCCCGGTAAACCAGCAGGGCGGCGGCCTCGATCTCGGTCGCCATGTCGGCGAGCTTGGCCTGGATCAACTGCAGATCGCCGAGCGGGGCGCCGAACAGCCGCCGCTCCCGGGCCCGCCGCAGCGCCTCCCCGAGAGCCGCCCGGGCCATCCCCACCGCCGCCGCCCCCACCGTCGGGCGGAAGATGTCGAGGGTCGCCATCGCCACCTCGAAACCCTGGCCCGGCGCACCCACCATCTCGGCGGCCGGCACCCGGCAACCGCGGAACCGCAGCCGGGCCAGGGGATGGGGGGCGAGGGTCGCGATCCGCTCGACGATCTCCAAACCCGGCGTCCCGGCCTCGACCAGGAAGGCGGAGAGGCCGCGGTGTCCAGGGGCCTCGCCGGTCCGCGCGAAGACCAGGTAATGATCGGCGATGCCGCCGTTGCTGATCCAGGTCTTCTCGCCCTCGAGCAGGTAATCCCCGCCCTCGCGGACGGCGGTGGTGGCGAGGGCCGCGACATCGGAGCCGGCCTCCGGTTCCGACAGGGCGAAGGCGGCGATCTTCTCGCCCCGGGCCACGGGCGGGAGGAGACGGCGGCGGAGCTCCTCGCCGCCGTAGAGGCTGATCGCGCCGGTGCCCAGCCCCTGCATGGCGAAGGCGAAATCCGCCAGGGCCGAATGACGGGCGAGGATCTCGCGCAGCAGGCAGAGCGAACGCACATCCAGGGTCTCGGCCACGCCGCCATGGGCCGCCGGCACGCAATGGCGCAACCAGCCGTCCGCCCCCAGCCGGGCCACCAGTTTCCGGCAGAGCTCGTCGGCGGCGGTGGCCTCGGAATGGGCCGGCCGCGCCACGAGAAGATCCCGGTGGGTCGTGCACCAGGTCTCCAGCTCCTCCGCCAGGCGGCGGTGGCGTTCGTCGAAGAAGGGCCAGTCGAGAAAGCTCCGCTCCGCCATCTAATCACCCTCGAACTTCGGCCTTCGCTTGGCGACGAAGGCCTCGTAGGCGCGGCGGAAGTCCCGGGTGGCCATGCAGATCGCCTGGGCCTGGGCCTCGGCCTCCACCGCCTGCTCGATGGTCATGGCCCATTCCTGGTGGAGCTGGCTCTTGGTGATGCCGTGGGCGAAGGTGGGCCCTTCGGCGAGCCGCCGGGCGAAGGCCTCGGCCTCGGCGAGCAGCGCCTGCGGTTCCACGAGCCGGTTGAAGAAGCCCCAGCGCTCGGCCTCCTCACCGTCCATCGCACGGCCGGTGTACAGCAGTTCGGCGGCCCGACCTTGGCCGACGATCCGGGGCAGGATGGCGCAGGCCCCCATGTCGCAGCCGGCGAGACCGACTCTCGTGAACAGAAAGGCCACCCTGCTGCGGGCGGTGCCGAAACGGATGTCCGATGCCATGGCGAGAATGGCGCCGGCACCGGCGCAGACCCCGTCGATGGCGGCGACGATCGGCTGGGGACAGCGCCGCATGGCGATCACCAGATCGCCGGTCATGCGGGTGAATTCGAGGAGACCCGGAAGGTCCCGACCGGTCAGAGGGCCGATGATCTCGTGAACGTCGCCCCCCGAGCAGAAGTTCCCCTCGGCACCGGTGAGCAGCACCACCTTGATCCGGCGGTCGAGGCGCAGCGCCTGGAAGAGATCGCGAAGCTCGGCGTAGGATTCGAAGGTGAGCGGATTCTTGCGGGCGGGGCGATCGAGGGTGACGGTCGCCAGCGCGCCCGCCACCGACCAGCGGAAGTGTTTCGCTTCGTAGTCACGAAGATCCATGATCTCCCGCCCCCCGAACACCGGCGGCCTTGACCCTGGCGAGCAGCGCCGAGAGGGATCGCCGCTCCTCCGCGCTCAGCTCGCCCAGGAGCTCGGTGACCCATTGTCCGTGGACCACCGCCATCCGACCGAACAGGGCGAGCCCCTCCTCGGTCAGGCGCACCCGCTGCAGCCTCCTGTCGCCCGGATCGCTCCGGCGGGCCACGAGCCCCTCCTCCACGAGGCGGCGGACGAGCCCGGTGACGTTGCCGTTGGTCACCATGAGCCGTCGCGAAAGCTCGCCCATGGTGAGACCCTCGGGGCTCTTGGCGAGCTGGGCCATGAGATCGAACCGGGCCAGGGAGCAACCGAAACGCTGTCGCATCCGCTGGGCCAGTTCCCGTTCGATGGTCATGGTCGTGCCCAGCAGCCGCAACCACAGGCGCAGCAGCTCGGCGGTCCGCACATCGTGCGGAGAAATCGGAGATCCGGCCCGGGTCATGCCTCCATCCGCTCGACCTACCCACCTTCCACCCGCCCCCTGCCGTCGGGGACCATCGGCGGCGTTTACTTTACGTGTAAAATACCTTCGCGGAAAGCCCGGGTAAAGGGCGCGGCGGGTTCCGCGCCCCGCCCCTGCCGGCGGTCACTCGCAGAGATTGTAACGCAGCATGCCGAGGAGCTCGTCCGACCGCGGGTCGCGGGCCGGTTCGAGCTCGTGGCACGCGTCCGGCGGCGGCGGATCGGACTCCGTGTAGAATTCGGGATTGGGCGTTCCCAGGAGCTCCACCTGAGCATCGCCGAGCGGATCGTAACGGATCGGAATACCGCCCCGCTCGGGGGCCACGCAGCGCCAGACGCGGTCGGCCGAATCGCGGATGACGATGTCGATCACCCCGAAGGAGAGCTTGCGGGCGATGAGGACCACCACCGGCCGCGCCGAACTGGCCGCGACGCATCCCCGGATCGCCGGCATGATGGCCGGCAGCTCCTTCGACCAGTCGAGTGCCGGTCGTCGCCTGCGCGGGGTTTCGGCCGGGCTGTCGGGAACGGGAACGGAGACCGGCTGCGCCGTCTCCTCGGCGACCGGCGGGGACACCGGCGTCTCGGGTATCCGCAGGCTCAGAAGATCGCCCCTGATCCATCCCGAAAAGCCGCCGCCGGGGTCGCGTACCCGGTACCAGACGTAGGCGCCGCGGCGCTCGCTGCCGAGGATCTCCACTTCCTGGCCAGCCGCCGCCTTGCCGACGATGTTGCCGGCGCGGACTTCCGGCCTCGCCCGGACGTTGACGCGGGTTCCCGGAGCCACCGTCACCACCGCCGTGGCCACCGGGTCCACCGGCTGTGTCCGACCGACCGGACCCGCCGCAGCGACCCACAGCAGCGCCGCGACGACCGATGGAAACAGGCGACCCATTCCCTTCTCCCGCTGGACGACCGGCCGGCTCCACCGGCCCTGCGCCCCCCACATATCCGGTGCCCCGGCCGATCGCAATCTGCGCGTTCGCGGGAGGCGGCCCCCCGACACCGGACGACGCGACGGAGCAGCGCCCTCCGCCGCGAGGCGGCGGCTGTTCCCGAACGCGATCTCGGGGCCGCGGTCGCTGGCGCCGGTGGTGAACCGGACGCCGTGCGGTGCGCAGACGGCGTTGTCGAGCCCCGGGTCGAGGCCCGGCGAGGATGGGCCGGGGCGATCGGCTCCTCGGCAAAGACTCGAGACCGGCGGTGGCGCAGCCGGTCACCGCAGTGATGGTGGAACGGCACCCCTCACGACCGCCCCCAGGGGAAGCTGCCGGGTGGCGGCAGGGCGCCGCCACCCGGCAGATCCTCGGCCAGCCGCAGCCCCTCGTTCCATTTGGCGGTCCGTTCGCCGCGGGCGAGCGCGCCGACCTTGAGCTGCGGCAACCCCCAGCCGACCGCGAGATGGAGGATGGTGACGTCCTCGCTCTCGCCCGAGCGGGCGGAAGCGATCGCGTTCCAGCCCGCCTCCCGGGCCGCCCGCACCGCCGCCAGGGCCTCGCTCAGAGTCCCGACCTGGTTGGGCTTGACGAGAACCGCGTTGGCCGCGCCAATGGCCGCGGCCTCCCGGATCCGGCCGGCATCGGTGACCACGAGATCGTCGGCGACCACCTGTATCCGCGGCCCGGCGGCGGCGGTGAAGGCGGCGAAGCCGGCGGGATCGTCCTCGGCCAAGGGGTCCTCGACCGAGACGATCGGAAACCGCGCCAGCCATTCCAGCAGCAGCTCGCGGAAGGCATCGCCGTCGAGTTCCCGACCGTCGCGCCGCAGCCGGTAGCGGCCCTCCGAATGCAGCACGCTGGCGGCGATGTCGAGCGCGATCGCCACCTCCTCCCCGGGGATCCGCCCCGCCGCCTCGATCGCCCGCAGGAGCGTCTCCAGCGCCTCCCGATTGCCGTCGAAGGCGGGCCACCAGCCGCCCTCGTCGGCGACCCCGCGGAGCCGCCCCTCGGCGGCCAGCAGATCGCCCGCCCGGCGGTAGATCTCGGCCGTCCAGTCGAGCGCGGTCGGAAAATCGGGCGCGCCGACGGCGACGACCATGAAATCCTGGACGTCCAGCCGCCCCCCGGCGTGGGCGCCGCCGCCGAAGATCTGGATCTGCGGCAGCGGCAACGCCGGCACCGTCCCACCCTGCGCGAGATGTCGCCAGAGGGGCACCCCCATGGTCGCCGCCGCCGCCCGCGCCACCGCCATCGAGGTGGCGACGAGAGCGTTGGCGCCGAGCCGCCGTTTTTCCGGCGTGCCGTCGAGCGCCTTCAGCAGGAGATCGATCGCCTGCTGGTCGGCGGCGTTCCGCCCGCGCAGCAGCGGCGCGATCTCGTTCTCGATCCCGTACAGCACACGGCGGACTCCGAACCCGCCGAAAGCGGCGCCCTCGTCCCGCAGATCCACGGCCTCGCGGCTGCCGGTGGAGGCCCCGGCCGGGGCGATGGCCCGGCCACGACCACCGCCGCAGGTGCGGACCTCCACCTCGATCGTGGGCCGGCCGCGGGAGTCCCACAGCCGCCGTCCGCGAAGGTCGGCGATGGCCGTCTTCATCGCGCGAGCTCCCGCTGCCACAGCGCGGCGATCGCCTCCGGTCGTGCGGGCGGCTCCCACAGGAGCCGGATCGCCGTTTCCCGGACGAAGGCCCGCTGCGCCTCCGTCTCCAGATACTCGACCGGCGACTTGCCGTCGATGCGGGCGAGCAGGAGCCCGGGCAACAGCCGCGCCACCCGCTCCGCCAGCCCGGTAGCGGGAGCGAAGCGGATGCCGGCGAGATAGGCGTCGTGGAGCGCCGCGTAGGCGGCGAGGAGCGGCTCGCACCGGTCGGGCCGGTGAACCGCCTTGAGCAGCAGGTGATTGAGACAGAAGGCGAGGTCGAACGCCGGATCGCCGTACCAGGCGCATTCCGCGTCGAGAAACACGGGCCCCCGTGGTCCCAGCAGGATGTTCTTCGGGCTGACGTCGCCGTGCACCAGCACGAACCGGTGGCGCGCCGTCGTCGCCGCGAGGCGGTGCAAGCGCTCCGCGACCCGGGGATGGGCCCGGGCGGTGGCCTCGAGATAGGGCTCGAGACGCAGGGCGTGGAACAGCCCGTCGGTGGCGAAGCGGCGTGCGATCTCCGGACGGCCCGCGGTTTCACCGTGAATGCGGGCCAGCGCCCGGCCGACGGCGGCGGCGGCGGCCGGATCGATCCTTCCGGCCAGGAGCTCGCCTTTCCACGGCGGATGGGTTCCGGGATCGAGCCAGGCCATCGCGAACAGACCGGCTTCGCGGTCCTCACCCAGGAGCTCCGGCACGGCCTCCGGCAGGATCCCGGCGACGGTTCGGAGCCAGGCCGCCTCGTAGCGGTTGCGCGCCACCGGCACGCGCCAGTCGGCGGCGACCCGGAGGCGGGGCAGCGCCCGTTTCACGCAGAAGCGCCGCGCCCCCGCCTCCACCCGCCAGATGTCGGAGGAGACGCCGCCGCCGAGAGGCCGGAAGCGGGGTGTGTCGTCGGGGCGGAGAAGCCCCATGCGCGCGAGGGATCGACGGAGACCGGCTTCATCCATCGCCGATCCCGGACCGTGCCTCGAGCGCCGCGATCTGCGCCTCGACCGAGATCGGCATGATCGAGGTGACGTCCAGCTCCCGGTCCTCGAACACGTCGCGATCGGGATGGCTGGCCTGCCAGGCGGCGACGGTGCGGTCGCGCTCCCGCAGCAGATGGGCGATCTGCGGCTTGAACAGGGTGAGCATGGCGGTGATCCAGCGATTGGTGGCCCAGGAAGGCCAGGCGTGATCGATGATGAAATGGTCGATCATGCGGATCACGTCGTCGGCCCGGTACCAGGTCTCGGCCGTCACCCAGCGGTTGGTGGTGAAAAGATGGGTCGGATAGCCCTGTGCGTTCATGGAAATGGCGATGATGTGGGAGACCGCATCCTTCCCCAGCGGCCGCGGTGCCTCCCCCTCGTAGGGTGCAGGCCGGATGTCGCGGGGCATGCCCTTGGCCCGCAGGAAGGTGTGGAAATGGCCGTGCTCGCCGGATTCCGGTCGATGCGCATGGTAATAGTACTGGGCGTGCGTCTCCATGTCGTAGACATCGCCCTTCGGATAATGCTGGAGTTCGTAGAAGGGACCCTGGCCCTCGAGAATCTCGCCGACCACGTTCAGTCCCACCTTGTCGAGCACCCGGAAGCATTCCCGCACCTCGTAGCCGGCCCGGAGCATCACTTCGTGCTCTTCGGGCGAGAAGGCTTCGAGCAGCTCGGCGATCGCGGGTCCGGTGGCCGTTTCGAGCTGGTTCATGATGCCTGCTCCTCCGCGACGGGGCGGGATCGGCGGCCCGACCCGCGATCCCGCCGCCGGTTCCGTCCCGTTCCATATAGGCGTGCGGCGGCCGGCCTGTCGCCTCTTCCGGCAGGAGAAAACCGGCGCCGGCACGTTCCCGCGCGCCGAAAGGCCGTTCAATCCTTCGTGAGCAGACGTGAGTGGAACCGGTCCGGGATCGCGGTACCATGGGCGTCAATCGAACGCGACGACGGGACCGTGGCCCGTGAGGGACCGACGGTTCCGCAACCCATCGACAAATTCCGGGAGGGATTTCCGCATGCGAACACTGCACGGGAGCTTGCTGTCGAGTTCCGCGGTGGGCCTGCTGTTCGGCTCCGGCCTGCTGTTCGGTGCGGCCGCGGTCGGCGTGCCGGGTCCGGCGAAGGCCGTCGGAAGCGAGCCCGCGACCCGCGCGCCGGGCAACCCCACGGCCCTTCCCGCCGGGGCCCTGCGTCTGGCCGCCGCCGACAACCCCTGCAATCCCTGCGCCCCGATCAAAAAGAAGAAAAAGAACCCCTGCGCCGCCGCCAATCCCTGCAACCCCTGTGCGCCGGCCAACCCCTGTGCGGCGAAAAACCCCTGTGCGCCCGCCAACCCCTGCGCCGCCGCCGAGGCTGGCGAGCTGGACGAAGCCGGGGCGCGGGAGATCTACGAGGGGCTGATGGCGAAGATGCGGGAGGCCTACGGCGCCTCCGGTGATCCGGTGGCCACCGACTATCAGGGCTGGCCGCGTTTCTCCACGGCACCCTACCGGTCGGCGACCCACGGCAACCGCTACGTGCAGAACTACGCGGATCCGAAGGCCGCGGGCGCCTACGGGAAATACGAGGAGGTCGATCGCATCCCCACCGGCGGGATCGTCGCCAAGGACAGTTTCGTGGTGAAACCCGACGGCTCGGTGACCCTCGGCCCGCTGTTCGTGATGGAGAAGCTCGCTGCCGGCAGCAGCCCCGACACCGCGGACTGGAAGTACACGCTGATCATGCCCGACGGCCGGACCATG
>Ga0256839_1001672_pt1 | contig 26358 bp, 24 predicted proteins | sample 354166metaG_FD_185968 | JGI IMG/M metagenome (GOLD analysis project Ga0256839, IMG submission 185968) | Hydrothermal vent microbial communities from Mid Atlantic Ridge, Atlantic Ocean - 354-166 | ecosystem: Environmental > Aquatic > Marine > Hydrothermal vents | place: Atlantic Ocean: Mid... | reverse complement strand
GAATCTTCTCCAAGCCTTGAGGTACGGCCGTGCTGGGTACGAACAATCCAAATTCACTCCCTTGTTCAAGCCAATTCCCGCCGATTTGTTGTGTTGAACGTGGATAGGGAAATTGCGCCCAGTTATCGGGTAATCGACTGTTTGGGAACTCGCTGACCAGTGCGCTTTCATCCAATTCGTAAATTCCCAGACGATAGCTTTTGGGAATCAGCCTTGGTGAGGGCAGATAGTTTGCCATTTCCAACAGGGCTGTTGCCGCGGATGCCGCAAAATAAAGTACCGCCTGACCGGGCTTGTTCCAACGCGCGCCATCCTGATAACTTGCCCCTAAGCCGGTATAATTTTTAAGGTATTTTTCAGGGCAAATCCGGTAAAGGCGCACTATACAAATTCACCGTATTCTATTTTTCTCAGCACCTGAGAAACCCAGCGCCTGCCCTCGTAAGTATCAAGCAAGGCAATGGGTTTTTCCCCTTGCAGAGCAGGCGCCGGTGTATTCAGCCATTGTTTAGCCGATTCTATATCGCCAAACAATTCCACGGCCTGTTTAAACAAACGAATAGTGTCCAGCATTTCTTCACTGGCGGCAGAGGACATTTTTTTTAGTCGATAGAAACGACTGAGGTTGCTGGAGGTTGTCCCGAGGATACGGACAAAAAGCTCCCGGTTACCCATCATTTTAACGGCACGTTTGACCAACTCCCCCGGCAGCCCTGACCGGACGCTTTGAATATAGGCGACCGGATCATTAAGCTGATTTTCATCAAGGCCAAGTGTAGTGAGCAATAATGCTTGTGGAGACATAAAAACCTCAAAAAATAATCATTATGATGTCAATATACCATCATAATGATGATAATAAAACAGCGAACTGTTATATGGCGAACATTATCAAAACCAGGGAACGGTGGCGGTTTTGCTCAGGCCAAATTGGTCAAATTCACCGTGGATTGGCTTCGACTTTAACTCTCCAAACTGGAGATAGCGACGGTGTTTGTGTCCGTTTGAGGTACTTAGTAGTTCAATATATGGATTTTCCAAACCTGTCAGTAGCATTTTTTCACGATAGGCATAAGTCGCCGTTTCTGAAATTGACCCTCTTTTAATAAGACGCTGCAATTTCGCATTACTCATGGTTGGTCTTATCCGTGAAATAGTTCTATAACCCTTTATTTTTTCTGGCACTGGCAAAATTTTGCTAACTTCACAATAACCGATCATTCCACCTAGCCAGTTGCTTTGCTGTAACGCGGTTAAGCTAGGTTGATCACCATGAATTCTAATTACATCGCCCAACTTGGTTTTATATTTGGGAAAACTCACGCCTATTGACGTTTGCTTTAAATCAACCAAGGCTTTGTGGAACTTGGCAAACACTTTATTTCTAATAAAGTAGAGCGGAACTTCTTCATCCGCTCTTAGTATTAAATCAATATAGCTGTCCATTATTGTTTTTCTCCGAACACACCCCCACGGACTAAAACAGCCATGACAAAATGCTCATCTTCGCTATTTTCCAATTTTTCGCCTTGGGAGAATTTATCAAACAAAGAGAAAAAGTCGATTTTTTGTTTGGGTTGACGATAGGCTCTGCCCAGATTTGTTACTGCACCATAGGGATCAATCGCTATCGGTCTTTGCTGATTTTCAAAATCAGGATACCAGGTGTCAATGGTGCGGATGGCATTACCAATTTTTTGCGAGTGCATGGCCGCGACACCATCGACGTGATATAAGATTTTACTTTTCTTGTCATTGCTATTGTTTTTATCTAGCACCAATTCTTCGCTGGGGTAAACATCTTGACATTTTCCGACCTTGGTAAAGGCGTTAATTTCCAGCAATAGAAATGGATTCTCACCTGCAAGCGTTTTTGCTATGAGATTTCCCAATTGTTTAATTTCATCCGATAGCTGGGTGAAGTTTTGGTTATCGCTATCCTGGTCGCTAAATGTCCAACTGCCTTGGTTGTCTTTGTTGATGACATCTATTTTTATTTCCAGGGCTTCACTGCCTACCCGATTTCGCCAAAAGAAACGACCACAGGCAAGATTAGCCGCATAACGATCAGCGAGTTCAGTAAAGCCATGTTCATTGATATATTCTTTTACTGCCTGGGTATAGGTTTGATTAAAACCTTCGTGATTACAGGCCGAGGGGTTTTCAACGCCACTTAATATCTTTAAGGTAAAATTTAATCTTAAAGTGTCCTGGGCGGGCGATAAGGCACAACTATCGACTGTTTGTAAATTGGCACTTTCAATTTTTGCGTCTATCTTGCCTTCTTCTGATTTTTTTAAACGGTTGGAAATGGTGCCTCTGACTGATTTTTCCTGTAATTTAAGCGGTGCGGATTGTGACTGCCTATTTTCCCAAGTGGTGCCGTAGAGTAGGCCGTCAGAGGGGACCAGTTTTTTTTCAAATGCTAAAACAGATGCGGGTATTTTGCTCATAATTTACTCTCCTGATTATTATTGCTGGTATAGTTGTTTTGGCAAAGGTAAAGATCGTTGCCTTGATAGGGTTGATAGCGCCAGATCATTTCTTCGATGTCGTCAAAATGATAGGGCATTTTAAATTCGCCTAAAGTCACAACACTTTCTGCGAAACGATGGGGTGTGGTTGGGTCGCGGGTATTTTTTAATTGTCCCAGGCTGCTGATGCCTTGATAGCCAACGGCAATCGGTACAATCCAGCCCTTTTCCTTTTTAGCCGGTTTGCTTTTAGTGACTTTATGTTCTGCATCTATTTCTACCTTTGTAGTAGTTTTTAGGTATTCCAGCATGGCATCAATGGCATCTTTGCCTTGTTGCATGGCTTTTGTCATTAAGTCTTGTCGGCTAACCAGACAAAAACCAGGCATTAAATATTTGCTTAAATCTCTGGGTTGATCGTTGTCAGCTTGTAGATGTCGGCTGGGTTTAAAGTGCAGAATATCGCCACTGGCAATTTTCATAGTGTGCAGGGTGCTATCAATAAAATCTGTAAATGTCTGGTAATCTATAACGCCAATTTCACACTCGATAGCGAGGGTTATTTCCATATCACACCGCGCTTCTTCTATAAATGAAGGTCTTTTGCCCGATTTATCCAGCGGGTTACTTGTCGCTATGATTGAGTAGATATAATCACCTCTACCTTTATAAGTCTGTAAGGTCATATCCAAACAGCTTACGATAATGCCGGTGAATTTAATGTCTTTAAATTCAGTATCTTTTAGTTTTCGCTCCAGTGCGTGCATAAAGCCTAACCACGCTGTCATCGCTGGATAACCAATCGTGTAAGGACTGGATAGTGCATTGGCATTATGGATTTTTAAATTGGGAATCAGTAAAAAATCTTTCATAACAGTAATTCCCGTTCTTGTTTCAAGATATTTTTAATATGCTCAATATCATCATCGCCTAATAATTTATTGTCTTTTATTGCTCGCTTATAATTGCCGATGAACCAATTGGCAAAATTGCTTTGTGCCTGATTGAGGTAATCCTGGTTTTGTTTATCATCTGTTCTAATGTCTGCGAATTTCTCATCCAGCCAGATTTTTTGCCAAAGGCTTAAACCATGATAGGTTTCGCTCTCTGACCAGCCTGCTTTAATGTCTCGAATTTGATCAACAAGCCGTCTGACTTTTGTTATGGAATTCAATACCACATCATCACGTTTGTCTCTAACGTCCTTGTTGTTTTTTCTCCAGCTTAATATTTTGTGAAATTGCTCAAAGTCGATTTTAAATAAATCAACCCATAGGCAGTTTTCAAAAAAATTCGTTTTGGGGGCTTGGACGGGCCGTTTTTTTAGTTGCGGTGGCAAGGAAGACAGTAAAAAACTAACGCCGCCATTTTGAGCATTTAATGTGCTGATATTCTGTGCTTGTGTGCCGCCATATCCAATTGAGCTTAAATCATAGATTTCATTTATTTCGCCTTTTGTCTCGGCGGGCTTGGCTTTTTTTAATTCTTCTCTCAGCGTTTTGTTTTCTCCAGAGAAACGCAGATCATTTATTTTTTGTTTTAAGGTGTAAATCATCCCGGAAGCGTTTAACACGGAGAGTAGATGATAATCCTCATTCACCGGGAAATAGACTTGTTTTATTTTTTCGCTGGTTTGATTTAAATCAGAGTGTTTGACTTGCAGAAAACCATGCCTTATTTGTTCAAAATTGATTTCCTGTGTTTGAAATTGCTGTTTGATTGTGTCGGTATTTTCTTCCAGATGTTGCAATATGGTTTTACCATCTTGTAGCACTATCCTTAAGAATTTTTCAACATCCAAGGCCGCCGCATTACCAAAAACATCAAGCTCAGTCTCTGCATTACCTGAACGCATTAATCCATCATTTTCTTTTGGTGCATTAACAATAATGCTGGTGACTTTGGCATCAGGATGAACAAACTTGGCAGGGTGAGAACTGAGTGATAATTGTTTGGCACGATTTGAAGCATCTATTAACCAACCTTCAAGACCATATTTTTCCTGGGCTTGTTGTTGAAATTTGTAGTTGTCTTCTTCGCTGGTATTGCTTTTTATTTTTTTCTTTAGAAAATCTTGTTTTTTATTTTCCAAGAATTCTGTGATTGCTGTATCTAACATAAATAATCCTCTAAAAGCATTAATATAAGGCTGTCCATCTTACAAAAACCATAACAACAACCTTGGTTATGATGACTAATACACATACCTGGATGCATCATCCAATAAGCTTCAGCAGTGTTGTTTAACGCATAAAAACAAATTTCATCAACTTACACAGCAATAATAATACGACAAAATTAATTTGTCAACCATATAACTATAAGTTTATATAAAGTTTATTATTTAATTTTCTGTTACAATTTACGACACTGCTGAAATGCAGCTTAGAAAATATAACTATCTGTTTATATATTTAATTCACTGCCGTACAGGCGGCCATTCTTTGGAAAGCCCTAACTGTTCGTTATAATAAAACTTCTGAGTAGTTAGAGGCTTTCCATAAGTCGGTAAATTTATTTCTCCATAAATCAAAACCGTCTCTTCTAGGTCTAAATCACGTTTTTTTGCTTGTTCAGCCATCAGACCAGCGTAGTCATGCTTAAACCATAAATTTTGTATTTCTTCATCGCTAAGTGATTTAATCGTTAAATTATCTGTTCCGACTGTAACCTTATTACCTCTTTCTCCTTTTTCCCATAATTCGTTTTCAACTGTTAAAAAAACTGTCAAATCTTCACTTTTATTGCCTCTAAAACGTATATATTGCTGTGGCAAAGCCGTTAACCACCAATCACCATCGATCCAGCCCTGCATGGTTTCCGGGCCTTTTTGCTCATAGTTGGTTAATAATTTATGAATGACTTGATGTTCTAAATCCGCCAATTCAGATGTATTTGTTTTTTGTATTCGGTTTGTGGCATCAAGGTTTTCAGCGAGTGCTTGCGTATCAACTAACTTATTCAAATCATAGCTGCTTAGATCATCTTTATGGTTTTGATACCCGGGCCACTTGAAGGCAATTTTCTTGCCGCCTGTTTTTAGAGCACGGTAGTTGTATTTCATAATGGCGATATTAGGCTCAAGCACTTCTTTTTCCCTGTGCCTAAGCACCCGTCCCGCTAACTGAATAAATGAACGAAATGATGAAGGTTCAATCACTGCCCAATCAAAATCATGGTCTCTACCAACTTCTTCAACGGGTGTCGCCACTAAAATAAATATAATATTATTGGCTTCTGATTGGTCGATGTGACTTCTTATCACTTCATCTTGCAGAATGTGATCATCGCCCTGATTGCGTTTTAATATCTTATCCAGATATTTTTCTTGGGCATGGCGCATCAATAAAACCTGTCTGGAATGATAGGCCATTGTTTTAATTTCGGCATCTTCTGCTAAATTGTTATTTAACAGAAAACGAGTTAAAGCAACACAGGGGTCTATATTGGCGACTCTGACTACGCCAATACTTATTTTTTTGTTGGTTTTTGAGTCAACAAAATAATGATGTTTATGTTTTTCTAAAACCGATTGTTTTACAGCTTCAAAATACTCACTTACCTCTGTACTGCAAGGGGCAATATTGGCTTTTCTCCTGACCGGTTGTTTGCCAAGTTGCTCTATGCGCTTGGCTATGAATTTATCATGCTGTTTTTTATAGTTTTCTTTGTTCTCAAGGGTGGTCACTTTGGTTTTAAATTCATCAATCCAGGCACAACCTATAGTTTTCTTTTTGCCACGCATTGTTGCAAAAATATCCCAACCTGTCTGATAAGCATTAAAATAGCCCTCGGCTAAATCTGGTGGAATAGTTGCCGAAGAAATCATCACTTTTCGGCCTAACATACCGGCAAGGTGAATTAAGCGACCTATGGCAATTAAATCTTCATTATCGAAATCATCAATTTCATCAATGACTAAATCGGATGACATCAGTCGTAAAGTCGGCAAGATATAGCGACCGCCGCGTTTAGTTTCTGTGGCTTGAATAATATGATCGATGGTGCAGGCTAAAACAGGCGCGTATAAAAACTGCCGGTCTTTGCTTCTTTTCAGGACGGTATCCAGTCCTTGTTCAGGAAAATCGCCAGAAAAAATAATTTCATTTTCCAGCAGACTGGTGTCTGACTCTGAACCCGTCTGATTGTTTTGCTTATCCAAATCCATTATGGCTTTAGAGCCAATTAAAACGGCTAGTTCATCTTCTTTTAATTCAATTTTTGTTCTATATTCATGTCCGGTTTGCAAGGTCAGGGTTCTTAGTCCAAGAGCCAAAATATAGCGCAGGCTTTCTTCATTGGCCGAAAGTGCTTGCATGATTTTGGCATTGGCAAAGGTTTTACCTTTGCCGGTTGATGCCATATTAACGGCAAAAAAACCAAGCTGATGTTTATCCAGGTCTTTTTCGTCAGTCTTCCATTTTTTAATCTGACTCACGGCTTTATCTTGCCATTGGTAACCCTCTGGGCTTTTTTTACTTATATTTTTGTTATTGGTGACCCGAATATCCTGATTAAATACAGCTTCGAATTGAGGTAGTTTTCGAGTATTTCTTTTGGCTTGTTTTGCAACACCGTACAGATGTTCATCCAGCTGTTGTTTCAATTTATTATGATGATCGGTGTTGGCAAATAACTTGACACTGCTATGCCAGTTATTATCCTTTGGTAAAGATGAATAGTAGTGGTCACCCAACATCAAGCACAGGCGTGAATACGTCATGATGGGTCTGAAAACGGGGGAATGAATGAGTTGTTCAATTTGAGATAAACTATTTTTTAGTTTTATCGCATACTTTTTAACTTCTTGTTGCCACTCAATTGATTTACTGGGTAGTTCATCAAATTCAAACCATTCATCAAAGGCTATTTTTTCTTTATTATTTTCGTACCCCCAAGTTGCAGAAATGATTGGCAATAAATTTGCAAGCTTGACTTCCTTTCCTTTGTATTCTTTGTTGGTTAAAGGTAATTTATGATGAGATAAAACCAGCCAGGCTATCATGCCGGCAAGTGGGGGCAAGTTAGCTAAAGGGTTTTCTACGTTTTCTATTTTTAATTGTGCTATTTTTTTATGGATTTCATCGCTTATCAGATAATCTAACCATTCTTCATCACTTTTATTACCCACTATTGCGATTAAAAACAATAGAGAAACCCATTCATGCCTTAACGGGTCACTTTGGGTTTTATTTTTACCTTTTAATTTATTTTGAAATAAAACGGTCGTTTTGCCGAAGTCATGTAACAAAGCAGAAAAAACAGTTACTGATTCTATAATCGGTAAAAACTGCCAATCCTTTTCATTTGAGAAATTTGTTGTACTCTGTTGGGTATAATTCACCGGCACAATGCCCTCATGATTAAACCTATCCCGATTGCCGACGATCCATAATAGCTCACTGCGGCTGCGGCTTCTAATCCAGTGGCAGGTGACGGCGGTGTTTTTGGTGGCGGTTTTGCGCAGCAGTTTTTTGACCGCTTGCAGCCCTTCTTCAGTAATCACGGTTTGCCAGGTACGGCTGCCGATGCGGTTGGCGAAGGCGTCCAGCACTCTGCGGGTGCGGTTTAAGGCTTTTTTCTCGCATTCCGAGATGAAGGTGACCATCATAAAAATATCCCGCTTGTTTCTCGTTGAAAAAGCATTAAATTAGATGCATAATGATGCTTATTTTTATGCATTGGTAATTGATATGCGTACCACGATAAATATTGATGATGACTTGTATCAACAGGCTGTACAGCTAACGGGCAAAAATGAAAAAACCGCGCTGGTTCGGGAGGCTTTGCAGGCCCTGATTGAAAGAGAAAGCGCCAAAAGGTTGGCAAAATTGGGTGGTAGTGAGCCTCATCTGGAAAACATCCCCAGGCGGCGTGCTGTAAACGAATGATTCTGGTTGATACTTCAGTCTGGATTGATTTTTTACGCGCGGATGATTTACAACTAGCCGGTTTGCTGGAAGCCGCCTCTGTTTGCATGCATCCCATGGTGTTGGGTGAACTTGCCTGTGGCAATTTGAAAAATCGTGAACAGCTGTTGACGTTATGGAGAAAATTGCCAAAAGTGATTGAAGCATCCCATGATGAAGCTTTGTATTTTCTGGAACACAATGCGTTATCAGGTAAAGGAATCGGCTTTGTTGATCTGCATTTACTGGCCTCAACCGCCTTAACTGAATCCACTTTTTTGTGGACGCGGGACAAACGTTTGTATCTGATTGCAGTGGCGTTAAACATCGCCTACTCACCCTCTTGAGTTTTATCCCAAGTTTGTAACGCGGCCTCTTTTACACACTCAAACATAAAGTCCAGTGCTTTGTGCTGGGTGAATTTTTGCAGGATTTGCTGGCGAAATTCCTGTTCGCTCATTTTTTCTTTGGCGCAGACAAAGGCCCAGGGCAGAATGATGGCATCCTTAATCAGATCGGCGACATCAAAAACCAATGCGCCACGGCGAGTTTTGCCATGCATGACGGCAAAACCGTGTGGAATTCCTAGGACCCATAAACTTGTTGCTCCAAGACCATAAGCCAGGTAATTGCCATGATTGAGAAAGGCGTTGGCATCATCAGTGCTATCGAAATCCCGGACAAAATCATTATGTTTTGTGTATGTTGCTGCAATTTTGTACAGTCTTTTGGTCAATTGAGCTTCAATCAACAATAACTGAGTGACACTCCCGGCTTGTTCTATTTTAGCCATAAAACCAGCTAACATCTTTTCTATGTTGCTCTCGTCTGAAAAGAAGCCTTCAATGTGCAAATCTTTGTCTTTTTTCCAGACCTGTTGTAAATAGTTGAGTCGACTTGTCTGAAATTGTTTGGCGACCATCAGTCTTTTTTGTTTGTCAAACCAGAATGACAGCCAGCCTTGTATATATTCGGTGGGCCGGTATTCACTTTGTGGGGTCATCCATTCAATTTCATTTGCCATCAGCAGCGGTGTGCCTCCGCCGCCACAAAAGCCGATTAAAACACCGGAGGAAGCCAACATTCTGACGGCTGCCTGGGTAATGGATGTGCCGGTGCCCAGTAAAATAACGGTCGTATTGGCAATGGGAATATTCCAGTATTGTTTTTGTTCCTGGGCCTCTGTCAGATAAAGTACGCGGCCATCTTTTTGCATCACCCGGCATTTTTCCAGATAATAAATATTGGCCCGTTTGGAGTGAAGTATGGCTTTAAGATCGGTAAGCTGTTCCATTGTTTATTTCAATTTTGGCATGAATAAAGTGAATGTTGTTAAGCTGGGAAAAGGTGTATTGAATCTAAAAGAATAGCAAATATTTTATTGTTTGCTTTCTGGAAAGGTTTTTGTCTTGGAAAGCAAAAAGAACACTGCCATTAAGTTAACCCATCTTCGCAGCTTTTTGGGAGCTTTTTCGTCTCTAAGCCATTGATTTATTGTTAACACCAATTTTTTTAACTGAAAAGCCCTTTAAAATAAAAGGCGTTTTTTTCTGGCCTTACGTAGTGCCATTTTCTTACCCCCTATACCTTGCTTTTTTTAGTTTTTCATTGATGCTAGGGTTATGTACATTCGAAAAACCAAAACAAAAAATCTGGAGGATGGTGGCGCTTACCATACCTACCGGATTGTTGAATCCGTCCGTCTGGGCAAACAAGTCAAACAACGTAGCCACTTCAATACCGTATAAATTAGCCTAGGCAGACAATCTGCTATAATTCCACGGTTTCACTGGTTTTATTTAAATGGATTAATTCAATGTGCGGATTCTGCGGATTTATTTCTACCCATGCCATATCTGGACAGCAATGTCGGCCTATAATTGACCGGATGAATGATGCAATTATTCATCGCGGACCAGATGATTCTGGCGCCTGGTTTGATGAACCGTACGGCGTGGCGCTGGGGCACAGGCGCTTATCTATTCTGGATCTGTCGCCGGCGGGTCACCAGCCAATGGTTTCGGCAAGCGGTCGTTTTGTTATTGCCTTTAATGGCGAAATTTATAATTTTCAGGAAATCCGCAACGAGCTAGAAAAAGTCAGGAATTTTAATTGGCAGGGCCATTCTGATACCGAAATTTTGTTAGCAGCTATTGAAACCTGGGGGCTTGAAAAAGCTTTACAGCAATGTGTGGGAATGTTTGCATTTGCCGTTTGGGATAAAAAGCAAAAAACTTTGTCCTTGGCTCGAGATCGGTTAGGCGAAAAACCGCTTTACTATGGTTTTCAAAAAGGCATGTTTTTATTTGGCTCCGAATTGAAAGCATTGCGACAGCATCCCTCGTGGCAGGGAGAGATAAACCGTGATGCCTTGACGTTGATGTTAAGGTTTAATCATGTACCCGCACCGTATTCGATTTATCAGGATATTTTCAAGCTCATGCCTGGTACTTATCTGGTGATTAATGCGGGCCAGCAAGATTTACCCGAGCCGGTTCAATATTGGTCGATGCTGGATGTGGCGCAACGAGGTCAGACACAACTTTTTACTGGAACTGACCAAGAAGCTATAAAATCGCTTGATAGCGTATTAAAGCAAGCTGTTGCAGGGCAAATGGTTGCTGATGTGCCTCTGGGCGCTTTTTTATCCGGAGGATATGATTCCACTACGGTTGTTGCCCTGATGCAAGCACAATCCAGTCGCCCGGTGAAAACCTTTTCGATTGGATTTTATGAAGAAGGTTATAACGAGGCGGAACACGCCAAGGCAGTAGCTAAACACCTCGGCACTGAACATACTGAATTATATGTTCGCCCTGAGCAGGTGAGGGAAATCATTCCTTCCCTGCCTAATATTTATGATGAACCCTTTGCGGATTCTTCACAAATGCCGACTTGTCTGGTTTCTCAATTGGCGAAACAGCATGTCACGGTTTCTTTATCTGGCGATGGTGGCGATGAATTTTTTGGTGGTTACAAAAGGTATTTTGAAACTGCCAGTGCCTGGCAGAAACTTGAAAAAATACCAGGTCCATTGCGCCAGGTTATCGCTAAAATTTTGCTGGCAGTTCCAGTTGGCTATTGGAATCAGATTCTTAAATTATTCGCGCCATTACACGAAACTTTTCGTGCCGGAATCGGTGGTGATAAATTGCATAAATTAGCTCCAGTACTGGCTAATGGTGGAAAAAATATTCTATACCGGCGGATGATGTCGCAATGGGATGATCCTGCCGAGGTTGTGATCGGAGGCAATGAACCATTAACTGATTTTGATGATTCGCCGCAGTTGAATAATCATTATCATCAAATGATGTGTATTGATGCTTTGAATTATTTGCCCAATGATATTTTGACCAAGGTTGACCGGGCGGGCATGGCTGTCAGTCTGGAAACCCGAATTCCGTTGTTGGACCATCGGGTGGTGGAATTTGCCTGGCAATTGCCGTTGACTATGAAAATCAGAAATGGTCAGGGTAAATGGCTGCTGCGGCAGGTTTTGTACCAATATGTTCCGCAAAAAATCATGGACCGGCCAAAAATGGGTTTTGGCGTACCGATTGATTCCTGGCTGCGTGGGCCTTTACGCGAGTGGGCTGAAGATTTGCTCGATGAAAAACGCTTGCAGCAGGAAGGTTTTTTTAATGTCCAGCCAATTCGTCAGAAATGGCAGGAGCATTTATCCGGACAGCGTTTGTGGCATTATGATTTGTGGAATATTTTGATGTTCCAATCTTGGCTTCAAGAGCAAAAAGGCGCAGGCCGTTAATGCCAAAATCTTCTGTTTTTGTTTATGTCATTAATGTAGATTGGTATTTTGATCTGCATTGGGTACAGCGGGCAAGGGCTAAACTGGATTCCGGTGCAGAAGTGCATATTATTATGAGCCAGACTGATCCTGAAATTTTTGAAAGATTAACGGGGGCAGGGTTTATTTGTCATGTCTGGAATATTGATCGAAGATCCATTAACCCATTTATTAGTGTTCTAAGGTTACTCGACTTGCATCGCTTGCTTAAAACTATCCAGCCAGAAATTATTCATGCCATTACCATCAAACCGAATATCTTTGTTGGCTTGATTGCTCATGCTTTACAGATTCCTTATATTCTGAGTATAACGGGTACCGGGGTTATTTTTTCTGGAAAAACACTTGTTATTAGAATGGTTCGGCCCATTGTCCGTGGCTTGTATAAACTAGCAAATACTAGAATCAGGCGAAAACTGATTTTCGAAAATTTCTCGGACCGGGATTATTTTATTGAAACCGGGTTATGCAGAAAAGATGAGGCGGTTGCAATTTTAGGGGCGGGGGTTGATATTGATGTGTTTAGGCAAGTTCCAGAGCATCGCCGGGAACAGCCGGTTGTTTTGTTTGCCGGACGTTTGCTTTGGGATAAAGGCCTGGGCGATTTGGTTGATGCGGGAAGGCTGCTTAAAAAACAAGGTGTTGATTTTACAATAAAAGTGGCAGGAATCGTCGATCATGACACCATCAATGCCATAGCAGAAAAAACTCTGGATCAATGGCATGAGCAAGGGCTGATAGAGCGTCTGGGTAATGTTAAGAATATGCCCGCTTTGCTTGCAGAAACCAATATTGTAGTTTTACCGACATATTATGGTGAAGGCGTGCCCCGGATTTTGATAGAGGCTGGGGCATGTGGTCGAGCCGTGGTGACGACTGATATGCCTGGGTGCCGAGAAATTGTTTCACATCGGGTTAATGGTCTACTGGTGCCTTCAAGAAATGTGGAGAAATTGGCAGAAGCTTTGGCGGAATTAATTCAATCACCGGAATTAAGGGAAAAACTGGGCCAGGCTGGACGGGAAAAGGTCAAACGGTTTTTTTCTGAGCAGCAAGTGATAGGTGAAACCATGCAGTTGTACGAGGAGCTTCTTGAATGACCAGGGTTTTGATTACCGGAGCTAATGGTTTTATTGGTTCTGCCTTATCTGAGCGATTATTGACGGAAGGGTTTTTGGTTAGAGCTGCTTATAGATCTCAACCAAAACTGGTTGCGGAAGAAATTGAAATGGTCGTTGTTGGAGATATCAATGCCCAAACCGATTGGCAAAAAGCCTTAAAAGATATTGATATCGTCATTCATTTGGCAGCCAGAGTTCATGTGATGCAGGAATCAGCATCCAATCCGCTTGCAGAATTTAAGAAAATTAATACCGATGGAACACTGAATCTAGCAACTCAAGCTGCAAAAGCTGGAGTGCGCAGGTTGGTTTTTTTTAGCACGATAAAAGTTCATGGCGAACAAACTGAAAAAATTTATACTGCTTCGGATCAAGTTAACCCTCAAGATCCTTATGCGCTTTCCAAATGGCTGGCAGAACAGGGGCTGCAGGAAATTCGTAAAAACAGTGGTCTGGAAATAGTAATTATCAGGCCGCCGCTCGTATACGGGCCAAAAGTAAAGGGAAATTTTTTACGGCTTATCAATCTTGTCAATAAAGGGTTTCCTATTCCATTGGCGAGCGTCAAAAATAAAAGAAGTATGGTTGGAATCGATAATTTATGTGACTTGATAAAAACCGTTATATTGCATGAAAAAGCTGATGGTGAAGTGTTTTTGGTTTCTGATGGCCAGGATTTGTCAACTCCCGAATTAATTCAGTATATCGCCAGATGCTTGGAAAAACCGTCCAGGTTATTTCCTTTTCCTGTGTCATGGCTCTATTTTTTTGCCGCGTTGGTTGGGAAGAAACCGGAGGTTGAACGTTTATGCGGTTCATTGCAGGTTGATATAGAAAAAAATCGGGAAATACTGGGTTGGCAACCGCTATACCCCGTTGAACATGGAATTGGAAAAACTGTTGCTGATTTTCTTGAATGGAGTAAGCGGTGATGGCAGCAGTCTTATTATTAGCCGCTGTGTTAATTTCATTGGCGGTGACTTTGCTGGTTCGGTTTTATGCGCGTCATCATTTACTGGATATTCCAAATCACCGCAGTTCTCATCAGTTGCCTACGCCCAGAGGTGGAGGTTTAGGAATTGTTGTTGCCTTTTATGCAGTATTATTGTTTTTATTTTTTACGGGCAGGATAGAAAGTCCATGGTTTTATGCACTTTTGGCTAGCTTGCTGGTGGCCGGTATTGGTTTTTGGGATGACCATCAGTCTTTAGCGGCTCGTTGGCGTTTGTTGGTTCACCTAGGCGCTGCAATGCTGGCAGTGTTTTTTTTAGGAGGACAATTAACAACGCAGTTTTCTGGTTTAATGACACTTTTATTGAGTGTGTTTTTCTTGGTGTGGTCGTTAAATTTATTCAATTTTATGGATGGCATTGATGGGATTGCGAGTTCAGAAGCGGTTTTTGTATCCGTAGTGCTTGGAGGTTTGATGTGGTTTATCAATAGTGACCTGGCATTGGTGGCATTGGTTCTGGCTGCATCCAGTATGGGGTTTCTTATTCTAAACTGGCCAACCGCAAAAATTTTTATGGGCGATATCGGCAGCGGTTTTTTAGGTTTTGTGATAGCGCTGCTAATTTTGATTTATAGTCAGGTTTCCACCGTTTTTTTGCCGATTGGGTTAATTGTTTTTTCGGTTTTTATCGTCGATGCGACCATGACACTGATCACGCGTTTCCTCAGGGGTGAGAAATGGTATCAGGCGCATTGCAGTCACGCTTATCAGCATGCAGCGAGACAGTATGGACATTTGAAAGTGTTGTTAATGGTTTGGGTTATAAATTTATTTTGGCTGTTACCAATTGCAATTTGGATTTTTCTTAATCCGGGGTATGGGTTGGTAGGTTCACTGATTGCATATCTGCCTTTGATTTTTCTGGCGCACCATTTTAAAGCGGGCAGGGATTGGCGTTAGCAGTTTTGATATACTAAGCCCAACTTTTTTCTTGAAAAGGCACCAAGTACTACGTGAAATTTAAACATCGTTCTCGTTTATATATCTTTATCCATGATTTATTCATGGTTGCAGTAGCCTGGTTCGGTGCCTACTGGCTGCGATTTAATATGGATATTCCGGAATATTATGTGGTCGCAGCCAGGCAGGATTTTTTGTATGTTCTGCTCATCCAGGCGTTCTTTTTTTGGTTATTTGGTTTGTACAGAGGGGTTTGGCGCTTTTCATCGCTACCGGATTTGATGTGTATCTCAAAGGTAGTTTTGGCGGGAGTGTTTTGTATCGCCTTTAGTTTTTTTCTCTATAACCGGATGGAGGACTTGCCTCGTTCGGTATTACCTATCTATTTCTTTTTATTGCTGGTGTTTTTGAGTATTCCCCGGTTTTTTTATCGGTTTTGGAAGGAGCGGGTGCTTAAAGAAGGCGCAGGAAAAAAGGCATTAATCGTAGGTGCCGGCGCTGCAGGGGAAATGCTGGCCAGGGATTTACAGAGTGATCCCAACTCCGGATTCGTAGCGGTGGCTTTTGTAGATGATGATCCCAGAAAGAGAAAAAGAAATATTCGAGGTTTAAGGGTGGTTGGAGATATTTCTGCTATCCCAAGGTTTGTGGAGAGATTGGAGCTGGATGTGGTTTTGATTGCCATTCCTTCGGCGAATGATAAGCAAATGCAACGAATTGTTGAGTTGTGTGAAACCTGTAATGTGGCTTTTCAGACCCTTCCTTCAGTTAAGGAGCTACTGTCAAATACTGTTACGCGTGGTAATTTGCGTAATGTTTCAATCGAAGATATTTTAGGGCGCGAGCCGATCCAACTGGATTGGGAAAAAATAAAGGCGAATCTCCAAGGTAAAAAAATACTGGTAACGGGTGGTGGAGGTTCGATTGGGTCAGAGCTTTGTAAGCAGCTGGCTAGAGTCAATCCAGGAAAATTAATTATTTTTGACCAATCGGAGTTTAATCTTTATCGGGTAGATGCTGAATTGCACCAGGCATATCCTGAGCTTGATATACGGGCGGTATTGGGCGATGTATCGGACCGGATAGCGGTTCAAAGGATGTTGGAAGGTTGTCGGCCTGATGTTATTTTTCATGCGGCGGCATACAAGCATGTGCCATTGTTGGAAAATCAAATCAGGGAAGCGGTGCATAATAATGTGCTGGGCACTAAAATTTTAGCGGAACAGGCCATCAAAGCAGGTATTTCCAGATTTATTCTGATTTCCACAGACAAGGCAGTTAATCCGACCAATGTGATGGGGGCAACCAAAAGGGCGGCTGAAATCTTGTGTCAGAATATCAGTGATGTTAGTCGAACTTCGTTTACTACTGTTCGATTTGGCAATGTGCTGGATTCCGCCGGTAGTGTGGTGCCGTTGTTTCGTAAACAAATTAACGCGGGTGGGCCGGTAACGGTAACTCATCCGGAAATCAGCCGCTATTTTATGACTATCCCAGAGGCATGCCAGTTGATTATGAAGGCGGAAACCATTGGGAAAGGGGGTGAGGTTTTTGTGCTTGATATGGGAGAGCCTATTAAAATTCAATATCTTGTCGAACAAATGATTAGATTGTGTGGCAAGCGTCCCGGTGAGGATATCCAGATAGAGTTCATCGGTTTAAGGCCGGGCGAAAAATTACATGAAGAGTTGTTTCATCCTCATGAGCAATTGATTGAAACGGGTTATAAAAAACTATTATTGGCTAAAGCCAGATGCGATGACGGGGAGATTTGGGCAAGGCAGATCGAAGCCCTGGTCAAAGAATGTGTGCAAGGTAGTGAAGCAGAAATTCTGGCTAAATTAAAGGATTTGGTGCCCGAGTTTGAACAAATGAATGGCAAAAAAAAGCCCCCAGCAACTTAGATTGCTGGGGGTAATAAAAGCAGAATCATGAGGAGGAGTTCTGCTCGATACTACACCAGGAGGTATAAAATGAAAGTTGGTTTTAAGCAACTCTTGGAAAATTTAGCTTTCCAGGTTTGGCCTTACAGCGATGTTGCTGTAAATTGCCGCGCTGGCAAACAGTAGTGTTGATAAAACATAGCCACCTGAAATAAAGCTCCAGATGCCTGTTAAAAATAATAAACCAATAACTATATCGCGTTTAATGTCTTTCATGATTCCTTGGAAAAAAGTTAAAAGAATGTGCTCGCTGTTGCGAACTTGAAATCAGTATAAAGGTTTTTAATGAGTTTACAATAACCTCATTATTAAATAGATTGTTTCTTTTTTAGAAATAATAAAAAAGTCAATAGTTTTCTTAACTTTTTTAAGAGGGGTGGGTCGTTTATCGGCTAACAGTTCTGGTTAGACTTCGCGCGGTCACGACTACGGGGTTCTAACGACTGAGTTTTTGCCGATAGGCTGCGTTACTAAACAGTTGCGTAGCTTGCTATGCGCTTATTTTAGTGCCTTGCTCTCGGCATAAATCAGTGCGCTATAAATTCTGCATTCGTTACCGCGCGAAGTATATTTATCAAATGGGTCGTCGGATTATGGATAATTTTAGTACGGCGGTGGAAAAGTGGCTTGTGGCTATGATTTATTCATTTGTTATAGCCGATCCCAATATATTTTCCATCAATCCTTATTCTGAAAGGGAAGGTGGGGATGAGGATAGTTTTAAATATAAACCTGTTGGGATTGAGCTTGGAGCTATACCTCAAATAATTCGCGCATTTTTATTCCTGGTCGTTCGGCCCTCATAAATGCTTCACCAACAAGAAAGCTATATATGTCATTGTCGAGCATTAGCTGGACATCTTCCGGGGTGTGAATGCCGCTTTCAGTAATGACAAGACGACCCTCGGGAATTAGTGCTTTTAGGTCGATGGTTGTTTGCAGAGACGTTTCAAAGCTGTGCAGATTTCTGTTGTTTATACCAATTAATGGGGTTTCCAGTTGTAAGGCAAGTTCCAGTTCTGCTTGATTATGGACTTCAACCAGTACATCCATCTGGTGCTGTTTGGCTGCTGCCTCAAGCTCTTGCATTTGCTTTTCGGATAACGCTGAAACTATCAACAAAATACAATCAGCCCCAACTGCCCGGGATTCAATGACTTGATAGGGGTCAATAATAAAGTCTTTTCTTAATGCGGGAAGAGGGCAGGCTTGTCTGGCCATTTGCAGGAAAACCTCTGAGCCATGAAAATATTCCTTATCAGTTAAAACTGAAATACAGGTTGCGCCATTCATGGCATAATCCTGAGCAATTTCCGTAGGCTGAAAGTCTTCCCTTATAACGCCTTTGCTTGGCGAAGCTTTTTTAATTTCTGCAATAATTGCAGGTTTTTTGTTTTGGACCTTGCTTACCAAAGCGTTATAAAAGCCGCGTGTTGATCCCAGATCGCTGGCAATTTCTTCCAGATCTGAGCTGGACATACGATTTTTGCGTCTGGCGATTTCATTCGCTTTTGTTTCTAAAATTTTTTTAAGAATATCAGGTGTGTCAGACATATTTTTTGGGGTTAATTTATTAATGAGTTATTTCGATCAAGGCTTTTAATTTTGCTTTAGCAGAACCATTTTCGATGACTTTTCTGGCTGTGTTGATTCCAGTCTCAAATGAGTCAGTGATATTGGCTGCGTATATGGCAGCTCCGGCGTTTAATAAGACAATATCTCTGGCAGGTCCATCTAGGTTATCGAGTACAGAATTTATTTTATTTAAGCTGGATTTGGCATCCGTGACTGATAAATCAGAAAGTGAGCCATTATTAATGCCAAATTGTTCCGGGGTGATGACGAAAGTTGTGATCTGGCTATCTTTAAGTTCAGCAATATGAGTCGGAGAGGAAATGCTGATTTCATCCAGACCATCTTCTGCACTTACAACTAAAACGTGTTTGCTGCCTAATTTTTGCAGTACCTGAGCCATTGGTTCAATCCAGTGTTTTGAAAACACGCCGATCAATTGATTGGGTGCGCCAGCAGGATTTGACAATGGCCCAAGCAGGTTAAACAGGGTTCTGACTCCCATTTCTTTACGTGGTCCGATTGCGTGTTTCATTGCGCCGTGGTAATGAGGGGCAAATAAAAACCCCACGCCAATTTCATTAACGCACTGAGCCACTTTCTCAGGAGATAGATCAAGGTTTACTCCGGCCGCTTCAAGTACATCAGCGCTGCCAGACTTGCTGGAAACAGATCGGTTGCCATGTTTTGCAACTTTACCGCCTGCTGCCGCAACAACAAAAGCACTGGCTGTCGAAATATTAAAAGTATTTGCACCATCGCCACCAGTACCGCAGGTGTCTACAATGTGATCGCCTGATATTTCAATTGGCATTGCGAGTTCACGCATAACTTCCGCCGCTGCCGCTATTTCATCAACACTCTCTTGTTTACAGCGTAAAGCGATTAGAAAGCCACCGATTTGCGCGGGTGTTGCATCACCGCCCATAATCAGACGCATGACTTGTTTCATTTCGTCCCGGCTTAGATTTTTTTTATCCAATACAGTCTGTATGGCTTTTTGCATATCCATTTTCAGCCTCGCTCCATAAAATTACGCAACAGATCATGGCCATGTTTAGTCAGGATAGATTCAGGGTGAAACTGCACGCCTTCAATGTCAAGGGTCTTATGCCGTACTCCCATGATTTCGTCAATATTACCGTTTTGATCTTGTGTCCATGCCGTGATTTCCAGGCATTCGGGTAATGTTTGTTGGTCAATCACCAACGAATGATAACGGGTGGCTTCAAAGGGATTATCCAGGTTTTTGAAAACGCCTTGATTATGATGAAAGACCATGGATGTTTTGCCGTGCATGATTTTTTTTGCATGAACAATTTTTCCGCCAAAAGCGAGGCCGATGCTTTGATGGCCGAGGCAGACGCCTAAAATAGGGTAAATGCCGGAAAATTCATGGATGGTTGCTACGGAAATTCCAGCTTCTTTGGGGGTGCAGGGGCCGGGGGAGATCACTATTTTATCGGGCGATAATGCTTTAATGTCCTCGATACTCACTTGATCATTTCTAACCACAGTGACATCTGCGCCCAGCTCACCGAAATATTGCACCAGGTTATAGGTAAAAGAATCATAATTATCGACCATGACAATTCTGGTGGCCATTAACTTTTCCCTCCGTTAAGTCCGGCTTCCGCCATATTGACTGCACGAAAAATTGCGCGCCCCTTATTCATGGTTTCATCCCATTCGTTTGTTGGTATCGAATCATAAACAATTCCTGCGCCGGCCTGAATATGGAGTGTGTTATCTTTGATGACTGCTGTACGGATCGCAATGGCGGTGTCAAGGTTGCCAGACCAGGATAAATAGCCAACTGCACCAGAATATACGCCCCTTTTAATGGGTTCCAGCTCGTCGATGATTTCCATTGCCCTGATTTTTGGCGCCCCGCTGACGGTTCCCGCCGGAAAAGTTGCCGAAAAAACATCAAAAGCATCTTTCCCTTGCTGTAATTTTCCGGTGACATTAGACACAATATGCATCACATGGGAATAGCGTTCAACAATCATTTTGTCAGTTAATTTTACACTGCCAATTTCAGCCACCCGACCGGTATCATTTCTGCCCAAATCAATGAGCATTAAATGTTCTGCCAGCTCTTTAGGGTCATTGAGTAAATCGTTCTCAAGTTCAATATCATGCTCGGGTGTTTTTCCCCGCGGACGGGTTCCGGCAATGGGTCTGACGGTAACTGTATCATCTTCCAGGCGTACCAGAATTTCTGGCGATGAACCAACGATATGGAAATCATCCAGATTCAGATAATACATATAAGGTGAAGGGTTCAAGCAGCGCAAGGCGCGATATAAATCCAGAGGCGGTGCTGCATAAGGGACGGATAATCGTTGGGAAAGAACGACTTGCATAATATCGCCGGCAACGATATATTCTTTTGCCTTCCGTACTGCATCTTCAAAGCCTTGTTGGGTAAAGCCAGATACAAAATCTTTTTCGTGGACTTGTTTGGGGCTGCTATGAGATTCAGGTTTGGCTTTTTCTTCATGCAATCGCGCGACCAACTTATCCAGGCGACTGTTGGCTTGCTCAAAAGCATTTTCATCAGCCGGATCAGCATGCGTTAACAGCAGCATTTTTCCAGATAAATTGTCAAAAACCAGAATTTCTTCAGAAACCATCAGTAAAATATCAGGATTTTCCAATGGGTCAGGTTTGCCGCTGGAATGCAAGCGGGGTTCAATATAGCCGATGGTTTCGTAACCAAAATATCCCACCAGGCCGCCATTAAAGCGGGGGACTTCAGGAAGATCAGGGACTTTATAGCGCTGTTTAAATTGTTCAATCCAGATTAATGGATTGTCATGTTTCGCAGTCTCAATAATCTGATTGTTTTTTTGTATCTCGATTGAGTTGCCATGAACTTTGACGATAGTGTTGCAAGGCAGTCCAATAATCGAATAACGTCCCCATTGTTCGCCGCCGTGAACTGATTCAAAGAGATAGGAATAAGGCCCATCCGCTAACTTTAAATAGGCGCTTAAAGGGGTGTCAAGATCAGCAAGCACCTCTCTGAAAATGGGTATTCGATTATATCCTTGACGAACATAATTATTAAACAGCTCTGGCGTCATTTAATATTTCTGGAAAAGGTGAAATTGTCCATTATAACTTTTTTAGTGGATCGTGACTTGTTGCTGATTTTTTCACTCTGCAGGAGCAGCTTTGGCAGTGATTAATCAAGTAAGTTTACTTAACATTACTCTTTAGTTCTTACCCGGTTTAACTACAGGGCTGGCAACGGGTACAGAATCCTCACTTACCTTAGAAGCAGGGGTTTCTTCCAGTTTTTTGCGGCGTTCACCTTCACCAAAAAGCGTTGCCGCGATCATAAAAAAGACGATTGAAAATACCATGACCATGAATCTATTTGGTTTTTTCATAAAAAACAAAGCCCAATTGGGTTTGTACATCCCGATCAGGAAAAAAATTATGGTGTAGATCAGAATATTAATTGCAGCAGTGATCATGAGTGTTGTTCCTAGTTTTAACAGACAGAAATTGGTTCTGCATGCTATTCTAACCTTATTAATTCATAACATAAATATGAGGAGGCCTTATGGAAGGATTTGCTGTATTTGTTATCGCAATTTTAATTTTAGCAGTCATGTTGGTCGTATTAAGTGTAAAGCCGGTTCCTCAAGGGATGGAATTTACTGTTGAACGGTTTGGCCGCTATACAAAAACCTTGTCTCCAGGATTAAATATTATTTTGCCTATTGTTGATCGAATTGGCAGCAAGGTTAATATGATGGAGCGGGTATTAGATGTTCCTTCTCAGGAGATTATAACCAAAGACAATGCCATGGTTCAGGTTGATGGTGTGGTGTTTTTTCAGGTTGTCGATGCCGCAAACGCATCCTACGAAGTTAACAACCTGGAATTAGCCATCCTTAATTTGGTCATGACCAATATTCGTACCGTGATGGGGTCAATGGATCTGGATGAATTATTATCCAGGAGAGATGAGATTAATGCGAGACTGCTAAATGTGGTTGATGAGGCCACTTCCCCGTGGGGTGTTAAAGTGACGCGCATCGAGATAAAGGATATTGCCCCGCCAAGAGATCTTGTCGATGCCATGGCCAGACAAATGAAGGCGGAGCGGGAAAAACGCGCTTCAATTCTTGAAGCGCAGGGAGAGCGGCAATCAGAAATTCTCCGTGCTGAAGGCGAAAAGCAGGCTGCAATTCTTGAGGCCGAAGGGAGGAAGGAATCTGCTTTCAGAGATGCAGAAGCAAGAGAACGTTTGGCGCAAGCAGAAGCTCAGGCAACCACAATGGTTTCTGAGGCCATCAGTAAGGGTAATGTTCAGGCAGTTAATTATTTTGTTGCTCAAAAATATGTGGAAGCGCTCAAGGAAATCGGTTCTGCTGAGAACAATAAATTAATTTTTATGCCACTTGAATCCTCTGGTGTAATCGGTGCGCTTGGTGGAATTGGGGAGTTAGCCAAAGAGGCTATGGATAAAAAAGGAAAGTAAAATGGCCGAATTTGAAATTGTTTTTTGGTATTGGTGGGTGTTAGCCGCTATATTATTGGTGGCTGAGTTACTTTCACCAGGATTTTTCTTTTTGTGGATGGCAATTTCTGGGTTTGTAACCGGTTGCATTGCCTTGCTGATGCCGGCAATCAGTCTTGATGTGCAAGTGCTGATTTTTTCCATTTTAGCGATCGTTTCGATCATTGTTTGGAAAGTCTACGCAAAAAATTATCCGATCGAATCAGATAAGCCACTGTTAAATAAGCGTAGTGAACAGTATGTCGGAAGAGTCTTTACCTTGATTGAGCCAATAGAAAACGGTTACGGCAAAATCAAAGTCGATGATTCCATTTGGCGAGTTCAAGGTGAAGATTGTAGAATTGGCGACAAAGTAAGAGTAATCGGAGCTGATGGGGTAATTTTAAAAGTTCAGTTAATTAAGAAATAAATATATCATTCACAGCATCTTTCCGAAAAATTTGTAATAGGTAATCGGGTAAGGCCCGGTTTCTCTCCGGCCCTCCCCATTTCACCGGGTCGCCCGGACATTTGATTCAGTTGCCCACTGACATGTTCAAACAACAACTGACATCGCACGTTAAACAGATCTCCCCAGAAAGATAAGTGAACTTTCGCTGCACAACCTTGCCATTTACCCTTCGGGTTAGCTAAAGCTGTTCAAAATCATTCCTGATTATTTTGTCTGTTCGTAGGCTCGCAGTTTTGCACTCGGGCTTCCTTCTCTCAACTCCTCACGAAGTTGCAATTGCCATCGGCTAGTAGTTATACTCACTAAAAATAGATGAGTTAGGTTCTCCTACAGAGGACTTTTACCTCATCGGTTCACGCCTATGTCGGGCGTACACCAAAGCATTCAGCTGACCGTCGAAAGCCGTCACTCCTTTTGCAAAAAAAACGTAAAAGACGCGCCTCTCCCGGCGGTATCTGATGCAGGCGTTATAAGCTTGGGTCAAACGAATATCAAAAGTGGTTATTATAGAATAGGATGAAAACTAAATGATAGTTGGTACATTTCTCCGCTATTTTAAAACATATCAAGGTATAAACTACATACCTATTACAGACGAAGATCAATTCTGCGGACTGGTAGGGAATAATGGTATTGGCAAGAGTTCCGTTTTAGAATCGCTAGACACTTTTTTTAATTCAAAACCTTGGAATTTTAACACTGTTACGAAAAAAAGCGGAAAGGTATCAACTAAACCACAGATCGTTCCAGTATTTTTGATTGATAAGGACCTATTTGAAGGGGATGTATTAGCAAAAGCAACAATGCTAAATACTATTGCAATGTCAATAAGTGAAGAGGATGTGTCGCCTTCACTCAAATCACATGCCAGACGGTTTATTGAGCATCGTAATCAACTGTCAAAGAAGGTTAATTTGGAAAATTTTCTACTCCTTCCAATCGGTATTGATTATAAAGGTGATATATCTGTTTCCTTATTTAATAATAGATCGTTAGTAGAAGCCTTGCTAGGTGTGGATGTCGAGACAAGCAAAACGAGTTTGGATGATAGTGGCCTAAAAGAATTTGTTCCGTTACTCAGGTCACTGAAAGAAAAAATTGACTACATATACATACCAAGAGAAATAGACCCGGAAGTATTTACCAAACTTGAAACAAATGAAATCCAAATTTTAATGGGAGAAACATTAACTCAAATTTTGAGTAAAAGAGTTCCCCCGCGTCAAATTAGTGAGATTAACAATAGTCTTAACTCTTTTTTAGATACATTGTCTGATGAGTTAGAGGTTTATTCCTATCGCACACCGACAGACAGACAACAAAACTTAAGAAAAAATGATGTCTACAATTTAATTATTCAGGCTTTTTTTAATATACGAAAGCTGCATAAAAAACAAGGTGACAATTGGCTTGAAATCAGTGCATTAAGCTCTGGTGAGAAACAAAAGGCCATTATTGATGTGGCCCATAGTTTGCTTAGTAAACATAGAGGAAGTGGCTCAAATCTAATTATTGGTGTGGATGAGCCGGAATCTTCGTTGCACATGTCAGCTTGTTTTGATCAGTTTGATTCCCTATATGATATAAGTCGCGATTGTATGCAAGTCATATTTTCATCACATTGGTATGGGTTTTTGCCAACTATTGAATCCGGCAGTGCAACTGTTATTTCAAAGAGTGAGAGCACTCATATGTTTGATCAAATAAATTTGGCTGGTTATCGTGAGCAAATTAAACAATTAACGGCTTCATCCAAAGGCAGGTTGCCATATGATATAAGACTGAAGAGTATAAATGACTTTGTTCAGTCGGTAATTACTAGCACTATAGGTGAAAATCCATTTAATTGGATTATATGCGAAGGGTCGTCAGAAAAAATATACCTAAGTGGTTATTTTAGAGAACTTTTAAACATTAAACGACTGAGAATCGTTCCTGTTGGAGGTGCTAGAGAAATAAAACGTTTGTACAATCATCTTTCTACATCTTATGAAGATTTTAAAGATGATATTTCGGGGAAAATAATTTTGCTTTCTGATACTGATTCAGAATTAGTTAGATATGAAGTATCGAATTACTCAAACCTAATATGTAAGCGAATGGTGAATTGTTCCTCGGATAAAATCACAAAGTTAGTTAACATACAAGCCAATCCCGTCTCACCGGCAACGGAGATTGAAGACGCCCTCAATGGTAGATTGTTCTTAGCTACTTTAAGAACATTTTCAGAAGAATCTCTGGGGCTCCTTAGTTTTCTTAATGATATTACTGATGAAGTGACGGATAAAAGTACAAGGTTTTCTTTAGATTTGAAAACAAGCCAATGGGATAAAATTGATGATTTCTTCAATTCCGATAATAACAAATATCTTTTCGCAAGGAGATATATTGAAAAAATGAATGATGACTATGAGGTGCCTACTTGGATACTAGAAATACGTGGTTGGCTTGAATAGCTTATAACAAATCGCTTAACTTGACCGCAAAAGCACTGTTCCTATCGTCGCTCTGCTTTTTGTTGATGTGTCAACACTTTTCCGGACACACAATTACCTAGATTTGTAACGATTTTCATATTCCGCTGGCGACAAATAACCATTCGCCGAATGGATTCGCTCGCGGTTATAA